>ERZ1106969.56-NODE-56-length-127525-cov-47.344387_pt1 | contig 127525 bp, 112 predicted proteins | sample MGYA00403685_ERZ1106969 | MGnify/ENA primary metagenome ERZ1106969 (study PRJEB35170, sample SAMEA104062416) | human gut metagenome | biome: human gut; feature: human-associated habitat; material: faeces | place: Denmark | collected 2012-05-18 ...
ATTATTTATCAGATGTCTACAGGGGAATGTATAGCAATAAGGATTTATACAGAAGTGGCTTAAAGATACCATCACCACACTTTATAACATTTTATAATGGAACAGCCAAAGCACCGGAGGTGGAGTACTTAAGGCTGTCAGATATGTTTGAGAAGAAAGATAAAGAGACCGGTAGTGGATGTGGTGAGGGAGAATCAGGTGTTGTAGGGAATGTAAATAATCCTATTAATGCCATTGACAGCTTAGAGCTTATAGTTCAGGTTTTGAACATCAACAGTGGTAACAACAGCGGGCTTCTTGAAAAGTGTAAAAGCCTTAAAGATTACATGACATTTGTAAATAAGGTAAGACATAAGAAGAATGTGGAGAAGAAGGATATAGAAACTGCTGTTAATGAGGCGATAGATGAATGTATTCAGGAGAATGTACTGTCCGATTTTTTCAGAAAGAATAGAAGTGAGGTGGTCGGAGTGAGCATTTACGAATATGACGAAGAAGGGCATATGGAGATACTGAAGGAAGAACAGTACCGTAAGGGTGTCGCAGATGGAATACAGAAGGAACGAGTACGAGCCATAACCTCCATGCTTGAACTTGGGATAGATAAAGAGAAGATACTCACGAAGTATTCTAGGGAAGAGTATGATATGGCAGTTAAAGAGATGGAGAATCAGAGACTGTAACATTGTTAGTTTAATTAACATATAACCATATTATCGCATTGAAACAAGAGAAATTATATGATAAAATAATAGAAATTTGGAATGATTAATAATTTCATATTAACATATTTTTGTAATAACAATAATAATGCGAAGCCGCATAAACAGGAGGTCTTAAGATACAATGGAAGTATACAAGCAGGAATTTATAGATTTTATGGTAGAGAGTGATGTCTTAAAATTTGGTGATTTTACACTTAAAAGTGGTAGAAAGTCCCCATTCTTTATGAATGCAGGAGCATATGTGACAGGTACCCAGTTAATGAGACTTGGAGAATATTATGCAAAGGCTATACATGAAACATATGGTGATGACTTTGATGTCCTTTTTGGACCGGCATACAAGGGTATTCCAATAAGTGTTGTAACAGCTGTTGCATATGCCAAGCTGTATGGTAAAGAAGTGCGTTACTGTTCTGATCGTAAAGAAGAAAAAGACCATGGCGCTGATAAAGGAAGTTTCCTTGGAAGTAAGTTAAAGGACGGCGACAGAGTTATTATGATAGAGGATGTTACAACATCCGGTAAGTCAATGGAAGAAACTGTGCCAAAGGTAAGAGGTGCAGCTGATGTTACAATAATTGGTCTTATGGTATCACTTAACCGTATGGAAGTAGGTCTTGGTGGTAAAGTAAGCGCATTAGATGAGATAAAGGAAAGATACGGATTTGCTACAAGTGCTATTGTTTCAATGGCAGATGTTGTAGAGCATTTATATAATAAAGAATGTGAAGGCAGAGTAGTAATCGACGATAAGATTAAGGCTGCTATTGATGCTTATTATGAGCAGTATGGTGCTAAGAACTAATAATTAATCATAGTATGTATCTATATAGTACATACATGTAATCAGAAGCTTGAAAGTTGTGATATTGGAAAGGAACAGATAATAATGGATGAGAGATTATATAAGAAAGTCAAATCTGTAGGAGTGTCTAATCTTGTTTTTGGTATACTTATAATGCTTTTTGGAATTGGTTCAGGAATTATGATGATAGTTAATGGAGCAAGACTTCTTGCGCACAAATCTGATACTTTATTCTAACCGGAAGGAGAACTGCCTGAACGTGGCGATGCTATTTTGCTGCGTGCAGGCAGATTTTATTATTATATGAAAAGTAAGAAGAGCAAAAAAATATTAAAATGGGGGATATTTATAGTATATATAATCGCCCTTACTTACTTTGTGTTTTTTGCGGAATCTATGGGAAGGGTAGATGTAACTACCAAATACAGATATAATTTGAAACCTATGAAAGAAATCTTAAGATTCTGGAGACACAGAGATACATTAGGAATTGCTTCTTTTTTAAATATAGGAGGAAATGTAGCTGCATTTATACCTTTTGGATTTTGTCTTCCTCTTATTACAGAGCATAAAGTAAAGTTTATAGCTACATTTTTTTACACATTCGGACTTACACTTTCTATAGAGTTAATTCAGCTTGTATCGAAGGTTGGCAGTTTTGATGTTGATGATATTATACTTAATCTCATTGGGGGAATTATAGGATATATTTTGTTTGTTATATTTGATATCCTATATAAATATATTTCATCAAAAAGAACAAAATAATTAATTGGAGGCTGTTAATGAAGCTTTTTAATAAATACAAATTTTCAGATAAAAGTCAGACATTGGGAGGAACTATTTCAACACTTATGGGATTGTTATCTTTTGCATGTCTTGCGTATGGAGTATATATATCTTTTAAGGCGAAAGGACATGCCGGTTTAAGAGTAGGAACATTGGGACTTTTAAGCCTTATGATAGCGGCAATAGGAACTGCAATCGGACTCATGAGCTTTAAAGAAGATGACAAGTTTTACACGTTGTCTAAAGTGGGTTCGCTGTTATGTGGGATAATAACTGTATTTATGATTGCAGTATTTTTAATGGGAATATAGGAAATATAGGAAAGAAGAGGACTGATAGTTGTTTAATGATAATATTGAAGAAAGATATGCACTTGCACTTGATAGAATCAGGGAGATAAATTCTTCAGGACTAGATAATTATAATAAAGATATTAAAGAATCTGATAAAATGGAATTAATGGGAAATTTTGATGATTATTTCATAAAAGTATCAGATTTTATACTTATGATTAATCAGCTTGTTGAAGATGTTAAAGAAGACAAATTTAACAATATGACACTTGAGGAGCTTGGTTTATATAATAAGAGATTATATGAGGATATAACCGGTGATGCATATGAATCAAGCTATGCCAATCCGTCATATGCAGTTTCAAAGCTGGGTGACAATTATGGACAGCTACATTCATTTTTATATACAGAAATAAGAGGGATGATTGTATATGGATATGAGAATAGATTAGCTGATATTGTGGCACTTATGGAGCTTTTTATAGAAGTATACTGCATGTATTGCGATGGAACTGTTCCTGAATACAGACATATCAAAGAAACTGTTTACTGGTATGTAAGTGATTACAGTGATGACCATATTGAATACAGGGTAAGAGAGCTGCTTGATACGGATCTCTCATTTGCAACAGATATTATAATGAATAGTGACCTGACCGATTTAAGATATCTGTACAAATATGGTGAATATATAACAGAGGATGAAATTAAAACAGCCGAGTATCTTAATTCGCTTTCACAGGAAGAAATTGATAAGATGGCTCATACATTTACAGAAGGCTATCGTATAGGATTTGTTCTTGGTAATAAGGATTTGTCTAAGAAAAAGACTGTTAATATAAGATACTGCGTAGGATTTGAAAGACTTGTAAGAGCTGAAATTAACGGATTTGAGAAGCTTGGATTAAAGCCTACAATATACAGGGCAGCAGTTAATTCAATAAATAAAAGAATGCATATAAAAGTTGGATATTATTCAACGAGTCCTAATAAACAGATGGATTTTGACCACAGATTTGATTGTGCTTTATATCTTGATTCGCAGTTTGTTGAAAGAAAGCTTGGAGCACTTAAGTATGCATATGAAAAGCACAAAGAAGAAGCCTATGTACATGGCGGACCGGCAGTTATGGAAGTGTTTGGAGAGACACCGTTTGAACCGGTTGATAAAGAAGAAGCACTGCATCTTACAAAACATCAGCAGGAGCTTATGGTAAGATATAATAACGAATCGGGAAATATTGTTAATAATTATATTAAGGGTGAAGAAAGAAGCTTTACGATAATTGCGTACCCGGTTCCACAGATAGGCAGCAATTACGAAGAAATTTTCAGGGAAACAGTAAGGATTAATACCCTCGATTATGAAAAATACAAGATTATACAGCAGAATATAATAGATGTGCTGGATAGTGCAGATTATGTAGAGATTAAGGGCTGCAATGGAAATTGCACAGATATGAAGGTTAATATTATGGAAGTTAAAGACCATAATACACAGACTGTTTTTGAGAATTGTCTTGCAGATGTTAATATTCCGCTTGGAGAAGTGTTCACATCCCCTGTTTTAGCCGGAACAGAAGGCGTGCTTAACGTAAGCAGCGTTTATCTTAATGATATTAAATTTTCTAATCTTAAAGTACAGTTTAAGGATGGAAAGGTAACAGATTATACTTGCGGCAATTACGAGGATGAAGCTAAGAATAAAGCCTTATTTAAGGAAAATGTTTTGTATAATCATGATACACTTCCAATAGGAGAGTTTGCGATAGGTACTAATACAACAGCATATGTTATGGCTAATAAGTACGATATTGTATACAAGCTTCCTATCCTTATAGTTGAAAAAATGGGACCTCATTTTGCAGTGGGAGATACCTGCTACAGTCATTCGGAGGACGTTAAGGTTTATAACCCTAACGGAAAAGAGATTATCTCAAGAGATAATGAAGTTTCTGTCCTTAGAAAGAGCGAACCTGACAAGGCATATTTTAACTGCCACACGGATATAACAATTCCTTATGATGAAATAGGCAATATTACAGCAGTTAATTATAATGGAGAAAGAACAGATATAATCAGCAATGGACGTTTTGTGTTAAAGGGTTGCGAAGAACTTAATAAACCTTTTGACAGATAACATAAAACAAAGTAAAATTAAGAGAGTTTTATAAATGCAAGAATGGAGGATTTTAGTATGGCTTTAGTAGGAATAGTTATGGGCAGCGATTCAGATATGCCTGTAATGTCAAAGGCAGCAGACATTTTGGAAAAATTTGGTATCTCATATGAGATGACAATTATTTCAGCACACAGAGAACCTGATGTATTTTTTGAGTATGCAAAGACAGCAGAGGAAAAAGGATTTAAGGTTATAATTGCAGGTGCCGGTATGGCAGCTCATCTTCCTGGTATGTGTGCGGCAATATTCCCAATGCCGGTTATAGGTATTCCAATGCATACTACATCTTTAGGAGGAAGAGATTCACTTTATTCTATAGTACAGATGCCAAGTGGAATTCCTGTTGCAACAGTCGCTATCAACGGTGGTGCTAATGCAGGTATTCTTGCAGCAAAGATGCTTTCAATCTCAGATCCTGAACTATTACAGAAGGTTAAGGATTATGCCAAGGAATTAAAAGAGAATGTTCAGGCAAAAGATGCAAAGCTTCAGGAAGTTGGATATAAGAATTACAGTAAATAATTAATATAAAAGGAGAATGAAAAATGGATTACAAGAAGTCTGGTGTGGATATCGAGGCAGGATACAAGTCAGTTGAATTAATGAAGGATGCGGTTAAATCTACTTTAAGACCAGAGGTTTTAGGTGGAATTGGCGGATTTTCAGGAGCATTTTCTCTTGAAAAAATCAAGCAGATGGAAGAACCAATACTTTTATCAGGAACAGATGGTTGTGGAACAAAGGTTAAACTTGCATTTATTATGGACAAGCATGACACAATAGGTATCGATGCAGTCGCAATGTGCGTTAATGATGTTGTTTGTGCCGGTGGTGAACCACTTTTCTTCCTTGATTATATTGCATGTGGAAAGAATTATCCTGAAAAAATAGCAACAATCGTTGGTGGTGTTGCAGAGGGATGCAGACAGTCAGAATGTGCTCTTATTGGTGGAGAGACTGCTGAACATCCTGGACTTATGCCAAAAGATGAGTATGATCTTGCAGGTTTTGCTGTAGGTGTTGTTGACAAGAAAGACCTTATTACAGGAGAGAACATAAAGCCTGGTGATACACTTATCGGTATTGCTTCAAGTGGTGTTCACAGCAATGGATTTTCACTTGTAAGAAGTGTATTTACAATGACAGAGGAATCTCTTAATACATATTATGATTCACTTGGAAAGACACTTGGAGAAGCATTACTTGCTCCAACTAAGATATATGTTAAGGCTATGAAGTCTATTAAGGCAGCAGGAGTAAAGGTTAAAGGATGCAGCCATATTACAGGTGGCGGTTTCTATGAAAATGTTCCAAGAATGCTTCATGATGGAGTTCATGCAGTTATTAAAAAGGACAGCTATGAAGTTCCAGCAATCTTTAAGATGCTTCAGAATGACGGCTCAATTGAAGAGCATATGATGTACAATACATTTAATATGGGTATTGGTATGGTTCTTGCAGTTGATCCTGCTGATGTTGATAAGACAATTGAGGCTATTAAGGCTGAAGGCGAAACAGCTTACGTTATCGGTAATATTGAAGCTGGAGAGAAGGGAGTAACCTTATGCTAAGAGTTGCTGTTTTAGTATCAGGTGGAGGAACCAATCTTCAGGCAATAATAGATGCAGTAAAAGATGGTACAATTACCAATACAGAGCTGGTGGCGGTTATAAGTAATAATGCTAATGCCTATGCACTTGAAAGAGCTAAGAATAATGGTATAGAAGCATTTTGCGTATCACCTAAGGATTATGAGAGCAGAGATGAATTTAATAAGGCGTTGCTTGAAAAGGTTAATTCGCTAAATGTTGATTTGATAGTTCTTGCAGGTTTCCTCGTAAGAATACCGGAAGAAATGGTTCATCAGTACAGCCACAGAATAATTAATATACATCCTTCACTTATACCTTCTTTTTGTGGCGTTGGTTTTTATGGACTTCATGTTCATGAAGCGGCACTTGAGAAGGGAGTTAAGGTTACCGGAGCTACAGTGCACTATGTAGACGAAGGAATGGATACAGGAGAAATCATTTTCCAGAAAGCAGTTGATGTGCTTGATGGTGATACACCTGAAATATTACAGAGAAGAGTTATGGAACAGGCAGAATGGAAGCTTTTGCCTGCCGCAATTAATAAAATTGCAAATGAGCAGTAAATTATCAGCTTTTAATAATTATTTTTATAATTAATGGAGGAAATGGTTCAATGAAAGTACTTGTTGTAGGAAGCGGCGGACGTGAACATGCTATATGTTATAAAATCTCACAGAGTCCAAAAGTAGATAAGATATATTGTGCACCGGGAAATGCCGGAATTGCAGAGATTGCAGAATGTGTTGATATTAAGGCAATGGAATTTGATAAATTAGTTGCATTTGCTAAGGAAAATGATATTGACCTTACTGTAGTTGGTATGGATGATCCGCTTGTTGGTGGAATTGTAGATGTTTTTGAGGCTGAAGGCTTAAGAGTGTTCGGACCAAGAAAAAATGCAGCAATCCTTGAGGGCTCAAAGGCATTTTCAAAGGACCTCATGAAGAAATACAATATTCCTACAGCAGCTTATGAAACATTTACATCAGCAGAGGAAGCTAAGAAATATCTTGAAACCTCTGAATATCCAATAGTGCTTAAGGCAGACGGTCTTGCGCTTGGAAAGGGTGTTCTTATCTGTCAGAATAAGGAAGAAGCACTTGCAGGTGTTAATGAGCTTATGCTTGATAAGAAATTCGGTTCAGCAGGTAATACTATAGTTATCGAGGAATTCATGACAGGAAGAGAGGTTTCTGTACTTTCATTTGTAGACGGAAACACAATTCAGATAATGTCATCTGCACAGGATCATAAAAGAGCAAAAGACGGAGATCAGGGACTTAATACAGGTGGAATGGGTAATTTCTCACCATCACCATTCTACACTAAGGAAGTTGATGAATTCTGCAAAAAATATGTGTATCAGCCAACTGTTGATGCAATGAAGAGCGAAGGAAGACCTTTCAAAGGTGTTATATTCTTTGGACTTATGCTTACAGATAAGGGACCAAGAGTTCTTGAATACAATGCAAGATTTGGGGATCCTGAGGCACAGGTTGTTTTACCAAGAATGAAGAATGATATTATAGATGTATTTGAGGCATGTATAGATGGTACACTTGATAAGATAGATCTTCAGTTTGAAGACAATGCGTGCGTATGCGTAGTTCTTGCATCAGACGGCTATCCATTAAGCTATGAGAAGGGCTTTGAGATTACAGGTATGGAGAATTTCAAGGGTAAGGATGATTACTTCCTTTTCCATGCCGGTACTAAGTTTAATGAAGAAGGCAAAGTAGTTACTAACGGAGGTAGAGTTCTTGGCGTTACAGCACTTGGACATGATCTTAAAGAAGCTCGTGCTAAGGCATATGAAGCTACTGAATGGGTACAGTTTGCTAATAAATATATGAGACATGATATAGGTAAGGCAATAGATGAGGCATAATGAACTGTTAGTATAACCTCTTCGTAATAATTGTCTGGAAATGAGGATTAGTATGAAAATTACATCAGTTAAGGGAACTAATGATTATCTCCCTAACGAAGTGGAAATAAGAGATTATTTACAGAATAAGATTTTGGATGTTTATGTTTCCAATGGATTTGAACATATAACAACACCTATTATCGAGGATATTGAAAATCTTGATAAAAGTGATGGCGGTGAAAACCTTAATCTTATTTTTAAAATATTAAAACGTGGTGATAAGCTTGATAAAGCACTTGCAAAGGGTGTTACATCAGAAAATGAAAATGAACTTGCAGATATGGGTTTAAGATATGATCTTACACTCCCTTTAAGCAGATATATCGCCAATAATAAAGATAAACTTACTTTCCCAATGAAATGTATTCAGATGGACAGAGTTTATCGAGCTGAAAGACCACAGAAGGGTAGATTAAGAGAATTTGTCCAGTGCGATATTGATATAATAGGTTCAGACAGCACAGATTCAGAGATTGAGCTTATTCTTACGACAACCAAAGCACTTGATGCAATCGGAATGAAGAATTATAAAGTTAAGATTAATGACAGAAGACTTCTTCGTGCTGTGCTTATAAGCTTTGGATTTAAGGAAGAGGAACTTGACAGTGTCTGCATAACATTTGATAAGATGGACAAGGTTGGTCTTGATGGTGTTAAGGAAGAGCTTGAAGGTAAAGAGTTTGATAAACAGGCAATAGATAATTTTGTTCAGTTTTTATCTAAAGCAGGAACAGCACAGAATATCAAGCTTGATTCTGTTAAGGATATGCTTGAGGATAAGACACCGGCAGAGAGCATAGAAAATATTATTAATACCGTAAACAAACTTACAGGTGGCAGATACGAGGTTGTATTTGATTTATCACTTGTCAGAGGCCAGGGTTATTACACAGGAACAGTATTTGAAGTTGAAAGTATTGACTTCAAGGGCGCGATAGCCGGAGGCGGAAGATATGATAATCTTATAGGCAAATTCTTGGGACAGCAAATTAGCGCAGTTGGATTTTCTATAGGATTTGAAAGAATATTCTCTATTCTTATGGAACATGGTGTTACAACAGACAATAACAATAAAAAGCTTGCCATAATGTACGAAGAAGGCAATGTGGAAGCTGCTTATAGCAGAGCTGAAGAGTTAAGAAAAGAAGGCTTTGCATGTGCACTTTATGTTAAACCAAAGAAGATGGGTAAGTTCTTGTCAAAGCTTGAGGAAAGAGGCTTTGCAGGCTTTGTTAATGTTGAACAGGGCGCAGAAGTAAGCATGTTCTAATTCTGGATGATATTTGTTAACATTTATAAAGATGAATTGACATAAAAAATGCCCTTCATAAAAGAAGGCTAAGACTAAACCGCCTACTCGAAAATGGTAAGACTCAATAGGATTTTAACAAAATCAGTATAACGTGTAAATACTAAAAATATAAATGATATATAAAATAAAATGATATAATACCCCAAATAATGGGGATGTCGCCTCAACGATTTTTAATCGCTAAAGTGACATCCCCCTCTGATTATATTTCTGTATAATTTATCTAATACCTTAACACTTTAATTCTAATACTCTAATACGCTGCCTTATCAAGGGCTTTCTGAATGGCTGACAAAAGCATGGTAGAAGTATATTTGTTGTCGGCATCATAACCTATGTTAGCTGTTGAACCTTTTTCTTTTACAGCAGCTGCGATTTCGTCAAATGAAGTTTGAAAAGCCGGATACATGGTGGTTATTGCTTCGTTTAAGTTAACCATTTCAATATCATTAATGTTATTGGCATCCACGGTTACTTTAATGTCTATAGGAGTTCCGTTAAGCATTACAGATGATGTATATACTCCGGGATGATATGTAGCGCTGGCTTTATTGCCGCCTGAGGTATTATTGCCGGGATTGCTTTCTTTACTGCCACCAAATGAGCTTATAGCAAATATTGACAGGATAATCAGAAGAACTGCAATAATTACGCCTATTATTAATTCTTTTAATGGTATAACGAGGATTTTGGTTTTATTACTCATGTTAAATTTCACACTAAGCCTTTCTGAAACTGTTATTATAGTGTATGATAACAGTTAGGAACATATGCGTGCTAAGTTAAAGTTTAGTGGAGGTAAAAATGTCGCTTCAGTTGGTTTTAGGAAGTTCAGGTTCAGGCAAATCGCAATACATATATTCAAAAGCTATAAGAAAATCCATGGAATGTCCGGATAAGAACATATATATAATAGTTCCGGAGCAGTATACAATGGCAGTTCAGAAAAGAATTGTTGAGATGCATCCTAAAAAAGGAATAATTAATATAGATGTTGTCAGCTTTGAAAGACTTGCATATAAGGTGTTTGAGGAAGTGGGGGGAGACAGCCTTAATGTACTTGATGATACCGGAAAGAATCTGATAATAAGACGTGTCATGGAGCAGAATAAGAACAGTCTGAAATTCTTTAACGGAAACTTAAATAACACAGGATTTGTTACAGAAATGAAATCTGTAATATCAGAAATGCTGCAATATAATATTAATGTTGAAAAACTGGGAGAAATATCAGAGGCATCAGTGGATAACAGTGCCTTATCAGCCAAACTTTCAGATATTAATGTTATATATAGTGCATTCAAGGAGTTTTTGGGAAGAGACTATGTGACATCGGAAGAAATATTGGATGTCTTGTGTGGTGTAATAGATAAATCACAGCTTATAAGAAACAGCGAACTTGTATTTGACGGATTTACAGGATTTACACCTATACAGTATAAGCTGTTAAGAATTCTTTTTAATCTTAGCGAAAAGGTAAATATTTCTCTTACGATAGATAATGATGAGAAAATAAATGTCTTAGATGGCATGGAAAATATATTTTATATGAGTAAGGATACCATAGCCAGATTATACAGGCTGTGTGATGAGGAACATATAAAGATAGAGGAACCTGTAAGAATAATAAGCGATGTAAACAGATTTAAAAACAGTGATGAATTAGCCTTTCTTGAAAAGAATATATTCAGGAATAAACCGGGAGTATATGATAAAGAGGTAAATGATATAAAGATATATTCTGCTACGGTTCCAAAGGATGAACTTAAGTATACAGCTTCACAGATACTTAAACTTACAAGACTTGGCGGTTACAAATATAAAGATATAGCGGTTGTCACAGGAGATATAGAAGGCTATGGACAGCTTGCCTGTAACATACTTAAGCAGAATGACATACCGGTCTTTCTTGATTATAAAAGAAAAGTTGCAGACAATCCGCTGGTTCAGATGATAAAGAGCGCATTAGAGATTATAGAAAAGGGCTATACTTATGACAGTGTGTTCAGATTTTTAAGAACCGGAATGACTGATATAGAAAGACAGGATATTGATATACTTGATAATTACTGTGTTGCTCTTGGCATAAGAGGAAGAAAAGCATGGGTTACAGAGTGGAGTAAAACCTACAGACGTTTCAGGGGAAATGCAGACCTTAACAGACTTAATGAATTAAGAAACAGTATTGTGTCAAAGCTTGAGACATTTGGTGATGATTTAAAGGCAGCAGAGGGAAATGTAACTAAGCTTACAAAAGCTTTATATGATTTTATTGTCTCAATGGATGGAAGCAGGAAACTGCTACAGCTTGCAGACAGGGCAGATTCTACAGAAGAATATAAGCAAATATATATTAAAGTCATGGAACTGCTTGATAAAGTGGTGTTATTGCTCGGAAGTGAAAATGTAACTTTAAAAGAATATATAAAAATACTTGATTCAGGTTTTGATGAAATAAAAATCGGACTTATTCCGCCTACAAGGGACTGCGTTGTTATCGGCGATATAGAAAGAACAAGACTTGATAATATAAAAGTATTATTTTTTGTCGGTGTAAATGACGGAGTCATACCTAAAAGAAGTGATGTAAGAAGTGTGCTGTCAGATATGGACAGAGAGGCACTTATGGGAAAAGGCATTGAGCTTTCTCCTTCTCCAAGACAAAAAGCATTTTTACAAAGATTCTATCTGTATCTTATTATGACGAAGACATCAGAGAAGCTGTACATTACATATGCAGGCAGAGACATATCGGGAAAAGGCATATTTCCTTCATACCTTATAAAGATTATAAGAAGAATGTATCCGTTGCTGGATGTGATATATGCAGAAGAAAATGAACATAAATATTTAAAAATTCCTAAATCAGAGCTTGTATGGAACGAAGAAAATATTATAAATGCGATTTCAGAATCGGTTGCTGCAGATTTATATACAGATAAACTGGTTGGAAGTGTTACGTCATTTGAAGAATTTGCTTCATGCAGATATGCATATTTCCTGCAATACGGTTTAAAACTTCAGGAAAGGGAAGAATACAGGTTTGCGGTCAGTGATTTCGGAACAATACTTCACGGCGTTATTGAAAATGTTTCTTCAAGAGTCAAGAAAGAGAAGAAATCATTTTCATTATTGACGGACGAAGAAAGAAGAAGCTATGTTGAAAGTGCAATAGAGTCGATTGCCAAAGATTATGGAAATACTATTTTACAGTCAAGCACTAGAAATGAGTTCCTTATTAAACGAATGACAGGACTTGCGGACAGGACAATCTGGGCTATAGGTAAACAGCTGGAAAGCGGAGTGTTTAAGCCGGATGAGTTTGAAGCTTCGTTCCTTGTTGATATAGATAAACTTCCTCATGACAAAACATTTCTTATGCAGGGTAAGATTGACAGAATAGATATATGTGAGGACGATGAAAATGTGTATGTAAGAGTTGTGGATTATAAATCGGGTAAGTCTGATTTTGATCTGCTTAAAGCGTATTACGGATTAAAGATACAGCTTATTACATATATGAAGGCTGCAATGAATATTGAAAAAAAGAAACATCCGGATAAGAATATTATTCCGGCAGGACTGCTTTACTACAATATTTCCGACCCGATTATAGACATTTCGGATAATGAGGAAAAGGATGTAGAGACAGCTGTAAGATATGAATTAAGAATGAAAGGCATTGTTAATTCAAATGATGAGATTATAAGGAAGATGGATGACACCGAAAAAGAATCTCTTTCCATACCTGTCACAAGAAAAACAGACGGAAGCATAGATGAAAGAAAGAGCAAAGTCATGTCGGGAGAGCAGTTTGGAAATCTTTTGGAATATGTAGATAAAAAGTCCCTTGATAACGCTAAGGGAATACTTTCAGGTGATGTATCCTGCAATCCTATTAATCAGGGACAGATAGTGAGCTGCACATACTGCCCTTATAAGTCTGTTTGTGGATTCAGTACGGATTTAGGTGGAGAATACAGGAAATTAAAGAAATTTGATTCAGATGTTTTATGGGAAAATATTGGTAAAGGAGTAGACGAGAATGGCAAGACAATGGACTGATGATCAGAAGAAAGCCATAGAATATACAGGCAGTAATATTTTAGTGTCTGCGGCAGCAGGTTCAGGAAAGACAGCTGTTCTTGTTGAAAGAATTATAAGAATTATTACTGACCCTCAAAGAAATGTTGATATAGACAGGCTTGTTGTTGTTACATTTACCAAGGCTGCTGCGCTCGAAATGAAACAAAGACTTAGGGAAGCTTTAGATGATTTGTTATGCGAACAGCCTGATAACAACAGAATAATAAGACAGATAACATTAATTAATAATGCCAATATAACCACTATAGACAGTTTCTGCCTTGGAATAATAAGAAATCATTTCTCACAGATAAATCTTGACCCGGGATTTAGAACGGCCGATGAGGGTGAAATAAAGCTTATGGAAAACGACTGCATGGAAGAGATGCTAGAAGAGTATTATGAATCGGAAAATGAAGAATTTTATTACCTTGTGGATGCTTATGGCACAGGAAGAGACGATTCTAATATGGTTGACATCATATATAAAATATATAATTTTGCAAGAAGTAATCCATGGCAGGAAGAGTGGTATGAACAGGCATTATCTATGTACGATAATGAAAATGTTGATGAAAACTATGCTGTTAAAGACCTGATGGAGTCGGTAAGATTAAGCCTTAATGATTACAAGGCAAAATATGAAAAAATGATAGAAGTCATAAACTCGCCGGCAGGACCTTCAATGTATCTGGCAGCAGTACAGTCGGATTATGCAGGAATACTGTCATTTCTTAATGAGGAAACATTCTCAGGACTTTCAAGAAAAGTAAAGCTCTTTAAATTTGAAACACTGGGAAGGGCGAGGGTCAAAGATGTCGATGAGGATAAAAAGAACTTTGTAAAACAGCAGCGTGACATGTTTAAAAAATATATGAATACAGTTCTTATCGGCAGGATTTTCTCCGGTGATATACAAAAAACAGGCGAGGATATAAAGAAAAATAAAAGAGCCGTAAAGATGATGGTGACTCTTGCGAAAGAATTTTCTTCGCGTGTTCAGGCAGAAAAAAGAGAACGTGGAGTTATAGATTTCAATGACATGGAGCATTTGGCACTTGATATCCTTATAACAAATGATGGAAACGGGCATAAATATACAAAGGTTGCCGACAGTCTGGCAGATTATTATGAAGAAATACTTATAGATGAATATCAGGACAGTAATCTTTTGCAGGAGGTAATTCTTAACGCAGTATCTAAAAGAAGATTAAAGGATGCTCCCGGAAATGTATATATGGTTGGAGATGTAAAACAGAGCATATATCGTTTCCGACTCGCGTGTCCTTGGCTTTTCATTGAGAAGTATGATACATATTCAGATGAGGGCGATAACAGAAAGATTGAACTTCAGAAGAATTTCCGAAGCAGGGAAAATGTCCTTAATTGTACCAACGATGTGTTTAAGAGAGTTATGAATAAGAATTTTTCCGGGATTGAGTATGATGATAAAGCAAAACTTAATGTCGGACTCGATTATCCTGTAAATGAAGATATAGCAAATTTCGGGCAGAAGGATAAAAAGCAGGTTGAGATTGTCCTTATAGAGAAAAAAAGTAAGAATGATGACACAATAAGAGAGCTTGAGGCAAAAGGCATAGCGGATATAATTAATGATATCTGCGGAAAAAACGGAAAAGAAAGACTTAATGTATATGATAATAAAACAGGTTCTTTAAGACCGGTACAGTTAAAGGATATAGTTGTGCTTACAAGGTCTGTGACAGGCTGGGCGGATACATTCGTTAATGTTCTTATGAATAACGATATACCGGCTTATTGTGATATTACAGAGGGTTATTTTAACGTAACCGAGATAAGAACATTTCTTGGAATGCTTACCGTAATTGACAATCCTGTTCAGGAAATACCTCTGGCATCGGTTCTTTTGTCTTATTTTGGAGGATTTTCAAATGAGGAGCTTTCATTTATAAGGGTTTTATGCAGAAATAATAAGACTGTAAAGGATTTATACAGCCAGATTGTCTATATAAAGGATAATTACGGCAAATATCTAAACGGTGATACATCTGTAGAATTTTCCGGAGAATATGATAAAGCATTGATTGAAAAAATCGGACATAAACTGGAAGACTTTATAAACAGGCTGGATGTATACAGGGATAAATCAGAAATTATGTCTGTGTATGACCTTTCATGGGAAATTATATACGATACAGGATATTATGATTATGTTGGAACAATGCCGGCAGGCAGGAAAAGACAGGCTAATTTAGACCTTATTCTTGAAAAGGCATCTGCATTTGGAAAGACCAGCTATACAGGTTTGTTTAACTTCTTAAGATATATTGAGAGATTGCAGAAGTTTGAGGTTGATTTTACAGAAGCTTCTGTTCTTGGTGAAAATGAAAATCTTGTTAAGGTAATGAGTATTCATAAAAGTAAGGGACTTGAATTTCCGGTTGTTATTCTTGCAGGTATTCATAAGAAAATTAATATGTCTGATGCGAACGGAACAGTTCTTTTAGATCAGGAGCTGGGAATAGGAACAGATGTTGTAGACCTTGATAAAAGGACAAAGAATTCAACAATCATAAAAGAAGCAATATCAAGAAAACTTGTTAAAGAAAGCATTGCAGAAGAGGAAAGAGTTCTTTATGTTGCAATGACAAGAGCCAGAGAAAAGCTTTATATGACAGGAATTGTTGATGACATTGATAAGTCTGTTGATAACTGGAAGAATAAAGCACATGAGTTAGAGCTTTCTGATTCATATACATATGCCGAGAGTGAGAATTTTAAAAGTTATATGGATATGGTTATGCCGGTCGCGTTAATGGATGAAAATTATAATACAGGAAGCTTTGTTGTAAAATTGAATAAATCGGACATAGAATCTGACGATGTAACAGAGACAGAAAATGCTGTAGAGATTAGCGACGGGTATGAAAATGCTGAATATATTACAAAGACCGGAAACGAGGATGGTTATGGACATGAAGTGCTTCCACAGCTTCCTGAATATATAGCAGAACCGGATGCAAATGAAAAGGTTAAGGTGACGGTATCTGAGCTTAAAGCAAAGCAGCACGATGAGGATATGGAAAAAGATGCATTTATGCAGCCGGAAATTAAGAAAGCTTATGAGGCAGAGTCTTTAACAGAAGAAATATATATACCTTCATTCATAAAAGGAGAGACAGAGAAGCTTGCCGGTAATGAGAGAGGAACAGCGTATCACAGGGTTATGGAATGTCTCGATTATCATAAATGCGATACACTTGAAGATATTTCGGAAAATATAAACAGAATGCTTGAAGAAAATAAGATGATAAAAGAACAGGCAGAAGCTGTTAATGCAGAGGATATATATGCATTTGTTTCTTCGGACATAGGAGCACGAGTAAAAAAGGCTGTGCTTAATAATATGGCATACAGAGAGCAGCCTTTTATGTTTATGCCGGATAAACAGCTTGTTCAGGGCGTTATTGACTTATATTTTAAGGAAGATAACAGCTTTGTTATAGTCGATTATAAGACAGATAAGGTGCCTAAGAATGAAAATGGAGTAGAAGAACTTAAACAAAGGTATTCTATACAGCTTGATTATTATGCAAAGGCATTGGAGCAGATAACAGGAATACCGGTAAAGGAAAAAATAATATATTCATTTACAATAGGCAGGGCGATAACCTTGTAAATGCAGGAGAAAGAATATAATATGGGATTTGGATAAATTCAGTATTACAAATTCACATACAATACTTGCATGTTTTTTATTTTTCCTATATAATATCTTCTATATGATTATTTATCCGTAGATGGAGGAAGTTTTATTATGATTAGAACATATGCAGTTAAATATAAGAGCAAAAGCAAGATGCCTACAACACCTGAGAAGATAGCAGAACTTGAAGAGCAGATTGGCAAAATCGAGCTTGTTAAGTCAGTAGCAGTTAAAGAAGACGGACAGGTTATTTCAATTGAGGTTGACGAGGAAGAAGATTTTGAGCCTGCTATGAATGTTGTTGTTAATGTCTTTAGAAAGCTTGATGACAAGTCAGAGGTTTCATATAAGTTTGGACTTAACCGTCAGTAATTTTGTTTTAGATTTCAGGTAAGTATATAACCTGAGTGTGTAATAGCCTGTGATACTTGCATTAGTGTCATAGGCTATAGTTTTTGATGTGTGGGAAATTGTCTTGTAATTGCTTATGCATCAAAGGTGTGCGGCAGACGCACACTTTATTTGATTTTAGAATGGAGATTTTGAAAGTGGCAGATATTAATAGTGAAATCAAAAAAAGAAGAACATTTGCGATTATCTCGCATCCTGATGCCGGTAAGACAACTTTGACAGAGAAGTTTCTTTTGTACGGAGGTGCGATTAATCTTGCAGGTTCCGTAAAAGGTAAAAAGACAGCTAAACATGCAGTGTCTGACTGGATGGAAATAGAAAAAGAGAGAGGTATTTCTGTAACATCATCAGTATTACAGTTTAATTATGACGGATATTGCATTAATATCCTTGATACACCAGGACATGAGGATTTCTCAGAGGATACCTACAGAACACTTATGGCAGCAGATTCGGCTGTCATGGTAATTGATGCAAGCAAAGGTGTTGAGAAGCAGACAATTAAACTTTTTAAGGTTTGTGTAATGCGCCATATTCCTATATTTACATTTATTAATAAGATGGATAGAGAGGCTAATGACCCATTTGAGTTATTAGATGAAATAGAAAATGTACTTGGCATTGCTACATGTCCTGTAAACTGGCCAATTGGCTGTGGAAAGGAATTTAAGGGCGTATATGACCGTAAAGAAAGAGAAGTGTCAACATTCAAGGCGGAAATGAATGGACAGAAGGAAGTTGATACCAAAAATCTCTCAATAGACAGCGACGAGCTTAAAGAAGAAATAGGTGATGCTTTTTATGAAAAGCTTTTAGAGGATATTGAGCTTTTAGACGGAGCGAGTGCTGAGTTTGATTTAGAAAAGGTACAGGCAGGAGACCTTACACCTGTATTCTTTGGTTCAGCTCTTACTAATTTCGGAGTTGAAACATTTTTACAGCATTTCCTTAATATGACAACATCTCCACTTCCAAGACATTCATCAATAGGAATGATAGATCCGTTCAAGGAAGACTTTTCTGCATTTGTATTTAAGATACAGGCGAACATGAACAAAGCACATAGAGACAGAATTGCATTTATGAGAATATGTTCAGGTAAGTTTGAAGCAGGAATGGAAGCTAATCACGTACAGGGCGGAAAGAAGATAAGACTTTCACAGCCACAGCAGATGATGGCACAGGAAAGACATATAGTAGAGGAAGCCTATGCAGGTGATATTATAGGTGTATTTGATCCGGGAATTTTCTCTATCGGAGATACAATCTGTCTTTCTAACAGCAAATTTGAATTTGACGGAATACCAACATTTGCTCCTGAGCATTTTGCAAGAGTCCGCCAGATGGATACAATGAAGAGAAAACAGTTTATCAAGGGTATAAGCCAGATAGCGCAGGAAGGTGCTATTCAGATATTCCAGGAATTTAATACAGGTATGGAAGAAATAATTGTCGGAGTTGTCGGCGTTCTTCAGTTTGAAGTACTGGAATATCGTCTGAAAAACGAGTATAATGTGGATATAAAGCTTGAACCGTTACCATATGAATATATCAGATGGATAGAGAATCCTGAAGAGGTAGATGTAAACAGACTTACAGGTACATCGGATATGAAGAAGATAAAGGATTTAAAGGGCAATCCACTTCTTATATTTGTTAACAGCTGGAGCGTTAATATGGTACTTGAAAGAAATGAAGGACTTAAGCTTTCAGAGTTTGGTAAGAACTAATACAGAGTTGATTTATTAGGACCGGGTGATTAAATGAAGTTAAATTACAAAGATTGCGTTAAAAGAATTATATCAATATGTCTTATCGCAGTAATGCTTGTAAGTGGTTATTATGCTTATTCAGAAGCAATGTCAGCCAAGGCTGATGAGATTATAGCTACAGGACATGTTAATTATGGTGTTACCAATTTAAGAATAAGGACATCACCCGGAGACGGTGATGTAATAACCAAGGTTAATGGCGGCTTCAAATTTGACGTGTACAGTGAAGTTAATATTGGTGCAGAATACAGCTGGTATGATATAGGCTTTTATCTTGACGGAGAGTATAGGAGAGGCTATATAACATCAGAGTACACAACACTTGACAGGCGCAATGATTATACGCCGGATGCTGATTTTGAGGCATATCTTGACAGTCAGGGATTTCCTGAGTCTTATAAGGATGGTTTAAGGCAGCTTCATGCACAGTATCCTAACTGGGTATTTGTGGCAGACCATAATGGGACTGATTGGAATACTATGGTTGAAAATCAGAATTACAAAACAAGAAGTTTAGTGCATAAAGATAACATCAGTTCATGGAAATCTATGGCTGACGGATGTTATGACTGGATAAATGGTGACTGGGTTGCATTTGACAGTGGAGGATACGTTCAGGCATCAAGTGAACTTGTGCAATATGTTCTTGATCCAAGAAATTTTCTTAACGAAACATATATATTTATGTTTGAAGGATTGTCGTATGATTCTTCTGTTCAAAATATAGATGGGGTTAATAATGTAATAAGTGGTTCATTTATGGATGGCTCAAGTCATTATCTTGATGGATATACATATGAGTCGCTTCTTATGAAAGCAGGAGAAGTGTCAAGAGTGAGTCCATATCATTTGGCTACCAGAATTATGCAGGAACAGGGGTATAACGGAGTAGGAAGACAGATATCAGGAAATGTAAGTGGTTATGAAGGATATTATAATTACTATAGCCAGAATGCATATTCAGGTGGTGGATATACAGCAGTTCAGAATGGATTAGGATATGCCAAAGGCTATGACGAGGCGAATTTGCGTCCATGGAATACAAGATATAGAGCTGTTGTAGGTGGTGCAATAAATCTTGGAAGCTGGTATATAAATAGGGGACAGGATACAATATATTATGAAAAGTTTGACGTTGTAAACTTTTCTCATCAATATATGACTAATGTATTTGCTCCAAGCTCAGAAGCTCAGAGAAGTAAAAAGGCATATAGTGAAACAACATTAAATAATACGGCATTTAAGTTTATAATACCTGTATATGATAATATGCCGGAAGAGGTATGTAAGATACCAACAGGCGATGGTAATCCTAATAACAGACTTAAGAGTTTGTCAGTAGATGGATATTCCTTAACCCCTACTTACTCTGTATATACTACGACGTATGACCTTATTGTGGAAAATGAGGTGTCAAGTGTAAATGTTTCTGGAGAGACATTGGCTGAAAACGCATATGTAGATGGTTTAGGAGAACATGAACTTAGTGTTGGCGATAATGTGATAGTGGTCACTATAACAGCTGAGAGTGGTGAACAACAGGAGTACACTATTAATGTTGTAAGAAAGGCTATAGAGCCAGATCCAACACCGGATATACCGGATCCGGAACCATCAGATGATTATTTTGTTACGGACTATAATATAGACAATAATGAAAATATTATAACAGGGTTCGAAGTTGGCAGTAGTGCAGATTATGTGCTGGAAAATATTACGTTTAAAGATGGATATAATGGAAAGATTATCGGAATAGATGGAAAAGAAAAGGAAGAAGAAAGAATAGCATCGGGAGATAGTTTTGTATTATGTACATCAGACGGAAGTGAAATTAATAGATGTTCAATAGTATTATATGGTGATGTTAACGGAGATGGACAAATTACCAGTATGGATATGCTTTATATTAAACGTCATGTACTTGGAGTAAGGGAATTGGCAGGAGCATATTATAAATCTGCTGATGCAAATCATGATGGACAGATAACAAGTATGGATATGCTTTATGTAAAGAGACATGTTTTGGATATAAGGTATATAACACAGTAATTGACTTGATGGAGATATAATATGGAAAGAAAGAAGAAAAAAATATTTGCAGTTATTTTAAGTGTATTGATGATATTTTTTATTCCGGGCATAATTGGAATAAATGAGGTTAAGGCTGCACAAATAGCACATATATCAATAGGTTCTGGAAGTTGTTATGTTGATGGTACAGTAACTATTAATATCTCTGCAAGCTCAGATGTTAATATATTTATGTGTGATTTTTATGTTGAATATGATGCAAGTGTGTTACAAGTAGTGTCAGGAGATTATGATGCAGGCGGAAGTGGAACTCTTCACTTTTTATCAACAGATAAAACTTCATTTTCTGTAACATTTAGAGCTATTAGTGCTGGAAGTTCATCTATATCGTTGATAAAGTCAACAGCAATTGTAAGTTCTGCTGAAGAAGATTATATGACTATAAGTGCCAGTTCAGGAAATGTGATAGTCAGTGCCCCTTCAAGCGCATCATCAGACAATACGTTGAAGTCCCTTCAGATTAGTCCGGGAACACTTTCACCTGCATTTTCTGCCGGAACAACTACATATACAGCAACAGTTGGGAAAGATGTAGATGAACTGGTTGTAAGCGCAACTGCTAATGACGATAAGGCAAAGGTAAGTGTCAGCGGAAGAAGAATGGATCCGGGAAAGAATACAACCAGAATAACGGTTACTGCTGAAAATGGTGATACAAGGACATATATAATATATACAACCAAAGAAACGGACGGACAGGAAGCTGCAACAAAAGAAGCAGAAAGTTCTTCTGAGGAAGTAACAGAAGAAACATCAGGTGTGACAGAGAGTGAAGTTACATATAACAACAAGAAATATGTTATAGCTTCGTCACTTTCAGACAAACAGATACCTGCCGATTATGAAGAAACTGAGATAGATTATAATGGTATAAAGGTAAAGGCTGCCAAGGGAATTAAGACACAGCTTATACTTGTATATCTTGAAAATACAGACGGACAGGGTGGAAGCGGACTGTATATATATGATGTGGACAGCAAGACATTTTCACCATATAATACCGTGACAGAGCCTGAGATTTTATATACTATACTTCCTTCCGGTCTGGCTAAGAATAAGCCGGAAGGATATACGCTTACTAAGTTTACGATGAATGGTCAGGAAGTTGAAGTACTTATGGACAGCGAAAGACAGTATTGTCTGTTTTATGGCGTAAGTTCACTAGGAGAAAAAGGCTGGTTCAGATACAGAGTAAGTGATGGTACAATTCAGGCATATTCGGTAAGCGTAGTGACAGCTGATAATATGGCGGATGAAGACGGTAATAAGTCCGGGAATATATTTACAGATAACAAGGTGCTTATTATTGCAGCAGCAATAGCATTGGCTGTAGTGCTTGCACTTATTATAGTGATAATAGTACTTTCTTCTAAATTATCAAAATTAAAGAAAGCATTTAGCATGGCATCTAAGGACGGTGTCCAGCTTGATGAATATCTTGAACAGGAAATAGATGACTATGATCTTGATGATTACGAGGATGACGAAGATGATATATCTGCGACAGACGAGGAGTCGGAAGAACAGGAAGATAGTACATCTGTAACAGACGAGGAGTCAGAAGAGCATAAAGACAGTACATCTGTAACAGATGAGAAATCAGACAGTGAAGAGTCTTTCAAAGCTCAGGATATGGGAAACACAGAAGATACACTAGAAGAGCTTGAACTTGTGGATTTGGATGATGAAGAAAAATAATAGAAAGAATATATTTATTCTTCAGGCATTTCCCAATTGACGGATTTGTCATAATAATCGTTTGAAATATTTATATAATTATCAGAAACCTCTTTGTCGGTGGTGAGTGTGGCAAGAAGCTTGTAACACTTGCTTAACTGGCAGAGAGGTTTTTTGCCGCTGCTTGTTATATCAAGAATGCTTTCGGTTTCGTATGCCGCATTATAATACCAAAGAATGGCTTCTTCATAATCTTTAATGCCAAAGTAATAGTTTCCCAATTCATAGCATATTTCTGAGCATGGATTGTCTGCAACAGATTTTAATGCAAGTTTAAAGAAGTTGTTATAATCATTTTTTATTCTGAAAATTTTTACAAGAACGCAGTTGATACTTTGCAGTACATCATTACTGCGTATGCTGTCCTTGGATAATTTGTTAAGAATTTCAGCAAAATCAAGTAAATCTGAATTGTCACCGGATATCAGTAATTCTTTGCACAACATATTAACAACATAATTTTCAAGGGTTACGTTGTTGCCTACAGCATTAATATAAGTTGAGAAGTCACGTTTGCTGTGGCTGCATACAGGCTTATGCAGAATTTCGATGTCGCTGTCAAAGACGATTGGTGTTAAACGGACAGTTTCATGGATAGGAGATATCCAGCTAAATGTTCTTAATCTTTTGAAAAGCTTTGGACGTAATTCGCGTTTTGTGTTGTAAACAGAATTAAGGTCATTGGCATTGACATAATACATCTGCACAATGTCTATTTCCGGAAGTAGAACTGACTTTATATCAAGAAGTGCTTTATTATTGGCTTCATCAAGCTCTTCGTCAGCATCGGCAGAAAATATATAATCACAAGTGGCTTTGCTGAATGCATAATTTCTTGCTGCAGAAAAGTCATTAGTCCATTCAAAATCGTAAATTTTATCAGTGTATTTGGAGGCAATTTCCTTAGTGTTATCAGTTGAACCGGTGTCTACTATAATAAGCTCATCATATATACCTTTATAGGAATTAAGGCATCTTTCAAGGATAGCAGCTTCATTTTTTACAATCATACACATGCTGATACTAATCATATAAGGAAACCTCCGTTTAATTAATTAAAATAAGTGTAACACAAAAAGCATTAAAAAGCGACATTCATAACCGTATATAAAACAATGTAAAACAAAAAACAATATTGCGAAAATACAAAACATTAGTTCCCTATCGGTAATATAAATGATACAATGTATAGAGAAGTAATACATTTGTGCATATGGGGAACATGATGAAATCAGCTGATAAATCAAATAATAAAACTAATAATAAAGACAATAGTAACGGCGACAATAACGTCAATAGTAAGATAAGCAAAATTAATTATGATGAATATATAAATCAGCAGCAGTTTGAAGCGGCGAAGCTAAAGATAGTTGGAAAAAAGCATAACGATAAGGGTATAGGTACTTTGTCGGAAAAAACAGTACATGCTGTTTTAAAGCTTTTTTATGAACCTGACGAGGATTATCATGAAGTGGCAATAGACGGATATTTTGCTGATATCTGTAATGACAGTGGTATAATTGAGATACAGACCAGAGGAATGAATAAATTAAGGGGCAAGTTAGAGACCTTTCTTCCTAATTATGAGGTGACGATAGTATATCCGATGCCTTATAATAAATGGCTTGCATGGATTGATGAAAGCAGCGGCGAAACATCGGAGCTTAGAAAGTCGCCAAGACATTTTAATATGTATGATGCATTTTTTGAGTTATACAAGATAAAAATGTTTTTGAAAGACCCTAATATAAGAATACATTTACTGCTTATGGATATGGAAGAATATAAGCTTCTCAATGGCTGGAATGAAACAAGGAAAAGAGGAGCAACAAGGTATGACAGGATTCCGATTGGAATAAGAAAAATTATCAGGCTGGAAAGACCTGAGGATTATATGTTATTCATTCCCTATGAGCTGGAAGGAGACTTTACGGTTAAGGATTTTGCAAAAGCTGCAAAGATAAGTAACGAAACAGCGGGGCTTGCACTTAATATCCTTAACTATATGGGAACGGTGAGCCGTGTCGGAAAGTCGGGAAATGCATATTTGTACAGGGTATAGATTTGTTAATAAATAGCGGATGACTATTGAAAGAGGAATACAGATGTACACTATTACTGGAAATACATTTAAAATATCGGTTCGTGCATTAGTCGAATTTGTATATTCAAGTGGAGATATAGATAACAGGGATGCAGGTGTGCCTGATGTCAAGGTTATGCAGGAGGGCGCGAGGATGCACCGCAAAATACAGCATCAGATGGGCGCTTCATACAGGGCGGAGGTTCCGCTTAAACATACGATAGATATGCATTCTGATATATGCGGAGACTATAATTTATATATAGAGGGAAGAGCAGACGGAATAATATGCGATTTATCCGAAGATGAAGATGGTGAAAAGACCCCAACCTCTCCGGTTACAATAGATGAGATTAAGACTACACAGGAAAATATTGATAAAATCGAAAAAGCCTACACGGTGCATGAAGCACAGGCAAAGGTGTACGGATATATTTATGCGTTGAAACATAATCTTGATGAGATAACGATACAGATGACTTACTGTAATCCGGATACAGAAAGAATAAAAAGATTTTCGGAAAACTACACATTTGACAGGATAAAGGAATGGTTTGAAAATACGATAAAATATTTTTCAAAATGGACAGATTTTGTGTTTGAACAGAGAAAAATGCGTAATGACAGTATAAAGAGCATATGTTTTCCGTTTGAATACAGGGAAGGTCAGAAGAAGCTTGTTCTTAGCGTGTATAAAGCAATAGATGAGGAACAGCATCTTTTTATACAGGCACCTACAGGTGTCGGAAAGACAATATCCACGCTGTATCCGTCAATACAGGCTATGGGGCAGGAAAAAGCCGACAAAATATTTTATCTTACATCAAAGACAATTACGAGAAAAGCAGCGGAAGATACATATTCACTGCTTCGTAATAAAGGACTTCATTTCAGGACGGTGACACTGACTGCAAAGGATAAAATATGTCATCTTGATGAAAGAAACTGTAATCCTGTTGCGTGCAGTTATGCCAAGGAACATTTTGACAGAATTAATGAAGCTGTTTACGATGTTATTACTAATGAGCAGGTTATAGACCGTGATAAGATACTTGAATATTCGGTTAAACATAATGTCTGCCCTTATGAGCTGTCTCTTGATATTTCTTACTGGTGTGACGGAATTATATGTGATTATAATTATGTATTTGACCCTGATGTTGCGTTGAAAAGATATTTTGCAAATGGCGGAAAGGGAGATTACATTTTCCTTGTTGATGAGGCGCACAATCTTGTTGACAGGGCAAGGCAGATGTATAGCGCTGTAATTGTAAAAGAAGATTTTTTGCAGGCAAAAAAAATAGTTAAAGATATGGATAAAAGGCTTGCTTCATCACTTGAAAAATGTAATAAGCTTTTACTTTCATATAAAAGGCAGTGCGATGATTATAAGGTGCTTGATAATCTGGGAACTCTTCCTATGGAGCTTGAGAGACTTTTTTCCTGCATGCAGAAATTCATGGACAAACATAAGGGCAGTGAACAGGCAGCGGAACTACTGGATTTTTTCTTTGAGATAAGACATTTTCTTAATATGTATGACTGTATGGATGAGAAGTATATTATATATTCGGAGCATACGGATAACGGTTTTTGTATGCGGCTGTTCTGTGCAGATCCATCAGGAAATATAAGTGAAAGATTATCTCAGGGTAAAAGCTGTATATTCTTTTCGGCAACATTGCTTCCGGTTAATTATTTCAAGGAAATGCTGTCAGGTGATGTTGACGATTATGCAGTTTATGCTCATTCGTCATTTCATCCCGATAACAAAAGAGTCGTAATAGGAAATGATATCAGCAGCAAATATACCAGAAGAAATGAAAGGGAATATATGAAGGCTGCAAGATATATTAAAGCCATGCTTTCAGGAAAGCAGGGGAAATATCTGGCATTCTTTCCTTCCTACAGTTATATGAGAAAGGTATATGAAATATTTGTTGCAGATTATAACTGTAATGAGATAAGCATTGACAGTATAGATGATGATTTATCATATATGATTTCTGATGGAATTAATCTTGTAATGCAGACAGGACAGATGAAGGAAAATGACAAAGAGAAGTTTCTTGATATGTTCAGGAATACGGAGAATGATATATGTATGGTCGGGTTCTGTGTATCCGGAGGGATGTTTTCTGAAGGAATAGATTTGAAAAACGACAATCTTATAGGTGTGGCTGTAATAGGAACAGGAATACCTATGGTTTGCAGGGAAAATAATATATTAAAGGATTATTTTGATAAGAATGGCAGGGACGGATATAAGTATGCGTATATGTATCCCGGAATGAATAAGGTCTTGCAGGCATGTGGAAGAGTTATAAGAACAGAAACGGACAGAGGAGTTATTTTACTGCTGGATGAAAGATTTCTTGAAAAAGAATATGAAAAGCTTTATCCGAGAGAGTGGAATAAGATATTTGTTGCAAATATGAACAGCGTGTCGACGGTGCTTGACGATTTCTGGAATGATAAGTGATGTGCAGTTTATAAGATATAAGTGATTTATAAAGGATAAAAAATCTACAAAAGATAAATAATTTGCAACTTTAGTTGTTAAATTATACACAATATGATAATATTTAATTATATAAAAGGTTTATAACATATGTGTATATTTCTTTTTTAAGGGGTAAGACTATGGAAACTACGGGTAATGAAATTACAAAACAATATGTTGACAAGGGAGCATCTAAGGATGAGTGGCTGGCTCTCGGATTCAATGAAGCCCAGTATATTGAAATAAAACTGGGGATTGATAACGGGGTTGATGTGTCGGTATATGCTGATAAGGAATACAATGCTGCGCAGATGAAGTCCATAAGACTTGGACTTGAAGCCGGAATGGATGTCTCAAGCTTTGCAGATCCTGATTATGATTATATGCAGATGGAACAGATTAAAGAGGCAATAATGTCAAATGTTCCATTGGAGCTTATATGTGACAAGAAATACAGTTCAGATGTAATGCGTGAAATCATAATTGCAGATTCAAGATATAACTTTGATTTATCAAGATATGCCAAAGAAGGATATTCGGGCGGAATATTAAGACAGATAAGAATGGCCAAGAAAGATGATATTGATATAGCATTTTTTGTTGCCGAGAATTATGATGAATATCAGCTTAATGAGATAAGATTGGGAATACTTCATTGTGTTGATATAACCTTATATCTTCTTCACGAATACACAGGTGAGCAGATGATGCAGTTAAGGCTTGGACTTGAGTCGGGAGTGGATATATCATTTTATAATATGCTTGGATTTTCTTCAGGTCAGATGGAACAGGTAAGACTTGGACTTGAAGCCGGAATAGACGTATCAGAATATGCAGATACATTTATTGATGCAGAGAGCATGAAGAAGATGAGACTTAATCTGGAAAGAGGAGATAAATCCGGCGATACATTAAATGAACTTCAGCAACAGGAGATAATAATGGGACTTGGAAGTGGAATTGATGTAAGTCTTTATGCAGATGCAAGGTACACTTTCAAACAGATGGAACAGATAAGATTAGCTCTTGAGAAGGGCGAGAATCCTGAAAAGCTACTTATATATAGTTGATACATTACTGATTTATAGTTGAATTAAGGTAAGACTGATATTTTATATGCAATAAGTCTTGGAACGGAGGATTGACATGGCAGATTTTCTAGAAGATATTCCAAAACTTAATAATAAGCAAATAATCGTTGATGTTTCTGATGATAAGATGCAGGCTTCTGTAACGATAATGGATATAGAGGACAGTGTTCCGCCTTATACATACGAGGATGTTTATGGAGAACTGATTCTTGCAGGGGTTAAGATGGGAATAGACGAGGGAAGAATCCAGCAGGCTATTTCCAATAAACAGTTTAACCGTGATATTGTCGTAGCAACCGGTAAGCCAAGGGAAGATGGAGAAGACGGTTATTACAAGTTCTACTTTGATACGGATTATTTTATTAATAACAGACCTAAGATAAGGGATGACGGTACGGTCGATTATTTTGGCAGCAAGTTGTTTGAACAGGTTGAAGAGGGCGAAAAGCTTGCAGAATACATACCGCCTACAAAGGGAAGCTTTGGATTTAACGTAAAGGGAGAACTTCTTACACCTAAGCCGGGTAAGAATATGCCGAAGTTAAGGGGCAAGGGATTTACATTATCAGATGATGGCAATACATATTATGCCAAGATAACCGGAAAAGTAGAATATCGTAATTACGATTTAACAATAAGTAATATGTATAATATTACCGGTGATGTTGATTTAAGTACCGGAAATATTGATTTTAACGGAGATATTAACATATCCGGAAGTGTCAGGAGCGGAGTGCGTATTCATGCCATGGGAAGCATTTATATAGGCGGATATGTGGAGGATGCTGATATTAAAGCTGACAAAGACGTTGTCTTACGCGACGGTGTTAATGCCAAGGGAACAGGAAAGATAGAAGCAGGCGGCAATATATCGGGCAGATTCTTTGAAAATGCAGATCTTTTTGCAAAAGGAGATATTAAGGGACGATATATGCTTAATACCAAAGCTGTAGCTTATGGCAAAGTTATAGTATACGGTTCGAAGGGAACGATAATCGGTGGTGATGTAACAGGAATCATGGGAGTTGATTCTTACTATATCGGTAACGATAATATTGCAAGAACTACTGTTAAAGTAGGAGCTACCAAGGAAATCCGCAAGGAATATGCGGAATGTATTATGAAGCTTAAAGAACTTGACAGCCAGATAGAAACATTTGATGAGGGACTTAAGAAGTTTGAACTGGTGAAGAAAACTAATCCCGAAAGCTATAATCCATCAATGTATGCGAAGATATTCCAGGCAAAGATTGTAAGAAAGGCAGAGAAAGCTAAGTATGAGCAGCAGAGCCGCAATCTGTTTGATTTGATTAAATCTTCGGAGAATTCTGTCATAAGGGTTATGAAAAATATATATCCGGGTTCAAGCATTTTTATGGAGGATAGGTTGTATAAGCCGTCAGCTATATTTTCACATGTGCTTATAAAGAGGACTGCATCGGCAATAGTTCTCAGGGAATACGGAGATAACGAATAGAGGCAATTATAACGGAGGAGATATGCAATGATACAAGAGGTTGTTTCGGTTGAACTTCCTGTGCATGAAAGTGTAAGAATAAAGAAGAACAGACTTGAGCCGGCTGACGGCAGGAATAAAGGCAAAAGAATATCTATAGTTACAGGTGTCCATGGTGATGAGCTTGACGGACAATACATATGTTATGAACTTATAAGAAGAATTAATATGTTTCCTGATAAACTGAAAGGAATTGTTGATATATATCCTGATGTTAATCCTCTTGGACTTGATACAGGTTCAAGAGGTATTCCTATGTTTGACCTGGATATGAACAGGGTATTTCCGGGTGATAATAACGGAGCAATGGCTGAATATGTGGCAGCAGGAATAGTTAATGATATTATTGGAAGTGATTTCTGTCTTGATATTCATTCAAGCAATAAGTTTGTAAATGAAATGCCACAGGTAAGACTAAACGAGGACAATTCGGATAAACTTCTGTCATATGCAAAGCTTCTGAATGCTGATTTTGTATGGATATATTCATCAATAACCGTGCTTGATGCTACATTGGCATACAGCCTTAATCATCTTGGAGTTCCTACGCTGGTAGCAGAAATGGGCGTTGGAAACCGTATAAACAGAAAATACTGCGCGCAGATGATAGATGGAATATTTAATCTTCTCATTAATCTTGGAATCTGGGAGGATGATGAGATTTCTGTAAGAGAACCTATAATCTCAACAGAAGGTAAGGTTAATTTTATATCAGCTCTTGAGACAGGTATATTTATTCCTGAATTAACAGAGATGGGAAGAATATCTGTAGGAACACATATTGGTGATATTATAGAACCTATAGAGGGAAGAATTATCCAGCATATAGAATCACCTACAGATGGAATTATATTTACAATGAGAGAAAACCCGGTTGTTTATAAGGGTGCTTTACTTGCCAGAATATATGGGGTTTAAAAAGGACGGATATTAATATAATGAGAAAAGAAGTACTATATTCGCTTAAGGGAATTTATAGGGAGAATTTTGAGATAGAAGGATATCGCTTTGGAAACGGAGAGAAATCTGCATGTATCATCGGAGCATTAAGAGGCAATGAAATGCAGCAGATGTATATCTGTTCACAGCTTATTAAGACTTTGAAAGAACTTGAAAGCCACGGAGCAATATCTAATAATCATGAGATTTTGGTTGTACCTACAGCTAACAGTTATTCAATGAATATACATAAAAGATTCTGGGCGGTTGATGATACCGATATTAACAGAATGTTTCCGGGCGATGTGCATGGAGACACTACAAAACAGATAGCGGCACATTTGTTTGAAAATGTAAAAGGCTACAGCTATGGAATTCAGTTTACAAGTTTTTATATGGAGGGAGATTTTATTCCGCATGTAAGAATGATGGAAACAGGATTTCAGAGTGCAAGTCTTGCCAATCTGTTTGGACTGCCATATGTTGTGATAAGAAAGCCTAAGCCTATGGATACGGCAACACTTAATTATAACTGGCAGATGAACGGAACCAACGCATTTTCTGTATATACAAACAGTACGGATCTTATAGATGATAAGTCGGCCAGACAGGCAGTGTCATCGGTGTTAAGATTTCTTACAAGAATGGGAATATTAAAATATAATAATCACAGCGGATATATAGCAAGCGTTATTAATGAATATGATCTTATGCCTGTTAAAACATATGATGCAGGATTCTATCAGAGACTTAAATCACCGGGGGACCCTGTATTTCACGGAGAACCTATAGCAAGGGTAATAGATCCGTGTGAGGGAACAGTAAAGAGTGAGATATTATCGCAGACAGACGGTATAGTATTCTTTGCACATACAGCACCTATGGTTATGGGAAATGAAGTTGTGTATAAGATTATAAGGCGAATGCATGAATAATCTAACAAAATTAACTGAAATACAGCCAATTTTTAACAATGGCTTTTTGACACTTACAATATAATATGATAAAATAAAAATCTGTTTAACGATATGCAATGCTTATAGTATATTGAAAACAGATTTTTATATTTTAAAGTAAATATTACTGATTATCTAGGAGGAAGACATGAACGGCGTTAAAAGAGTTTTTGTTGAGAAGAAGCACGATTATGCTGTTAAGGCAAAGGAACTTTGTGATGAGATTACTGGCTATCTTGGAATTAAGACAATAACAGGTGTCAGAGTACTTATCCGTTATGATATTGAGAATCTTTCAGAGGAAACTTATAAGAAGTCTCTCACAACAGTATTTTCAGAGCCACCGGTAGATGATGTTTATGAAACAACATTTGAGCATAATGCAGATGATTTTATCTTCTCTGTAGAATATCTTCCAGGACAGTTCGACCAGAGAGCTGATTCTGCTGAACAGTGTGTTAAGTTTTTTAATGAGAATGAACTTCCGGTTATAAAAACAGCAACAACATATGTTATTTCAGGCAATCTTACAGAAGATGATAAGGCAAAGATTAAAGAGTTGTGTATCAATCCTGTAGATTCAAGAGAGGCATCATTAAATATACCCGAAACTCTTGTAACAGAATTTAAAACTCCTGATGATGTAATTATATTTGATGGTTTTATAGATATGGCAGAGGATGAATTAAAGAAGCTTTATGAATCATTGGGACTTGCCATGACATTTAAGGATTTCGAGTTTATTCAGGAATATTTTAAGAATGAAGAAAAACGTAATCCTTCAATGACAGAAATCAGAGTACTTGATACATACTGGTCTGATCATTGCCGTCACACAACATTTGCTACAGAATTAAAGGATGTAACATTTAAAGACGGATATTATAAGGCTCCTATGGAAGCTACATATAACAGATATATCGAAGACAGAAAAGAAATATATAAAGACAGAAAAGACAAGTTCGTATGCCTTATGGATCTTGCATTAATGGCAATGAAGAAGTTAAAGGCAGAGGGCAAGTTAGATGATCAGGAAGAATCTGATGAGATTAATGCGTGCAGTATAGTTGTACCTGTTGAAATCGACGGAAAGACAGAAGAATGGCTTGTTAATTTCAAGAATGAAACACATAACCATCCAACAGAAATCGAACCATTTGGTGGTGCTGCTACATGCCTTGGTGGAGCTATAAGAGATCCTTTGTCAGGACGTACTTATGTATATCAGGCAATGAGAATTACAGGTGCTGCTGATCCAACAGTTCCTATAGCTGATACACTTCATGGAAAACTTCCTCAGAGAAAGCTTGTTACAGGTGCAGCACAGGGATATAGCTCATATGGTAACCAGATTGGACTTGCAACAGGATATGTAAAAGAAATTTATCATCCTGATTATGTTGCAAAGAGAATGGAAATAGGTGCTGTTATGGCAGCTGCTCCAAGAAGTGCCGTAAAGAGAGAAAATTCTGATCCGGGAGATATAATTATTCTTCTTGGTGGACGTACAGGACGTGATGGCTGCGGCGGTGCTACAGGTTCGTCTAAGGTACACACAGAGAAATCTATAGAAACATGTGGAGCTGAGGTTCAGAAAGGTAATGCACCTACTGAGCGTAAGATGCAGAGATTATTCAGAAGACCTGAAGTTACAAAGCTTATTAAGAAATGTAACGATTTTGGTGCAGGCGGAGTTTCAGTTGCAATAGGAGAACTTGCAGCGGGATTAAAGGTAGATCTTGACAAGGTGCCTAAGAAATATGAAGGCCTTGACGGAACAGAACTTGCAATTTCTGAGTCACAGGAGAGAATGGCAGTTGTTATTGATCCTAAGGATGTTAAGGAATTCCTTTCATATGCAGCAGAGGAGAACTTAGAGGCAGTTGAGGTTGCTGTTGTTACAGAAGAACCAAGACTTGTACTTAACTGGAGAGGAAAGGATATTGTTAATATATCAAGAGCTTTCCTTGATACTAACGGTGCTCATCAGGAGACAGCAGTTGTAGTTGATATTCCTGAACAGAAAGATAATTATCTTAATCCACATAAAGTACTTGATGTAAAGGCTGAATGGTTAAAGACTCTTGCAGACCTTAACGAATGCTCACAGAAAGGTCTTGTGGAGAGATTTGATGGTTCTATCGGAGCTTCATCAGTATACATGCCATACGGTGGTAAGTATCAGCTTACAGAGACACAGTCTATGATAGCTAAGCTTCCGGTACTTAAAGGCAAGTGTGATACAGTTACAATGATGTCTTATGGATTTGACCCATATCTTTCTAAATGGAGCCCATACCACGGAGCTATGTATGCAATTACAGATTCTGTAGCTAAGATAGTAGCAGCCGGTGGTGACTTTAATAAGATAAGATTTACATTCCAGGAATACTTCAGAAGAATGACAGAGGATCCTGAAAGATGGAGCCAGCCATTTGCAGCACTTCTTGGTGCTTATGAGGCACAGCTTGGTTTTGGACTTCCATCAATTGGCGGTAAGGACAGTATGTCAGGAACATTTGAACATATAGATGTTCCACCAACACTTTGCTCATTTGCTATTGACGTTGCAAAGGAATCAGACATTATTACTCCTGAGCTTAAGGAAGACGGAGATTTACTTGTAAGATTTGATATAGAAAGAAATGAATATGATCTTCCTGTATTTGAACAGGTTAAGAAAGTATACAATACAATTCATGAACTTATAGGAAAGAAAGCAATCGTATCTGCTTATGTACTTGATGCAAAGGGACTTGTTCCTGCATTATCTAAGATGGCATTTGGTAATAAGATGGGATTTGTCATCGACCAGGATGTTAAGGAAGATGATTTGTTTGCACCTGCATATGGCTGCATAGTAGCAGAAGTTGCAAAGGATAAAGCATCTGAGCTTTCAGCTATAGATGTTCCTTATACTAAGGTTGGTGAAGTTAAGGCTGACGGTAAGTTCAGATATAAGGATGTTTCGATTAATGTAGAAGAGGCTCTTAGCGTATGGAAGGATACACTTGAAGGCGTATTCCCAACTAAGGCATCTAAGGAAACAACTCTTGTTGAATCACCATTATTCAAGGCTGACCATGTATATGTATGCAAGAATAAGGTTGCCAAGCCTACAGTATTTATTCCTGTATTCCCAGGAACTAACTGTGAGTATGACAGTGCTAAGGCATTTGAAAGAGCCGGTGCTGACACAATTATCAAAGTATTCAAGAATATGGATGCTAATGCGATAAGAGAATCTGTTGATGAATTTGAAAAGGCAATTTCACAGGCACAGATTATCATGTTCCCTGGTGGATTCTCAGCAGGTGATGAGCCTGATGGTTCTGCTAAATTCTTTGCTACAGCATTTAGAAATGCAAAGATGAAAGAAGCAGTAGAGAAGCTCCTTAATGAAAGAGACGGTCTTGCACTTGGTATCTGTAATGGTTTCCAGGCACTTATTAAGCTTGGACTTGTACCTAACGGTAAGATTACAGGACAGGATGCACAGTCACCAACACTTACATTTAATACAATTAACCGCCATATATCAAAGATGGTTTACACTAAGGTTGTAAGTAACTTAAGCCCATGGCTTGCAAATGCAGAGCTTGGTGGGGTTTATTGCAATCCTGCATCACATGGCGAAGGAAGATTCGTTGCTCCTAAGGAATGGCTTGATAAGCTCTTTGAAAATGGTCAGGTCGCAACACAGTATTGCGATTTAGAAGGAAATGTTTCTATGGACGAGGAATGGAATATCAATGGTTCATACAGAGCTGTTGAGGGTATTACAAGTCCTGATGGAAGATGCTTCGGTAAGATGGCACATTCAGAGAGACGTGGAGATTCTGTTGCTATTAACATTTATGGCGAACAGGATATCAAGATATTTGAATCAGGTGTTAAATATTTTAAGTAATATAGTAAAAAGTGGCGGAGCAGAATTTATGCTTCGCTGCTTTTGTTAAATATTGGAAAAGTTAAACAGTAAATATTAATATATAAAACGTAAAATGCGTGGAAATGAGGGTTATTATGGGAAAGAAAAAAACAGATGATTTGTTATGGCATGACAGGAAGAGACTTAAATTCTTTGGATTGCCTTGGACATTTACAAGATATAGTGTATCTAAGGAGAGATTATTTATCAGCAGAGGCTTTTTAAATGTTGTTGATGATGAAGTAAGATTATACAGAGTTATGGATATTTCTCTTAAAAGAACACTTTCACAGAGAATTTTTGGTTTGGGAACAATAAGAATCTGTTCAGGGGATAAGTCACTTGGTGATTTTGAGCTTATTAATGTTAAGCATCCAAAACAGACAAAAGAGCTTATTTCTGAGCTTGTAGAACAGCAGAGAGATAAGAAGAGAGTAGTAAACAGAGATGACATGAACAGAGGCCACATGCATGGTGGTGATTTTGAACCACATGATTTCCATGATTTTGATGATGCAGACGGCATAGGAATGGAACATGAACATGAAGATTTTGATATAGATGATGATGCACCATTTGAAAGATAGGCAGTGTTTGTTTATCCTGTGGTTAATATAGTGCAAGGCATGATTGGAGCGGAGATAATATTATGGTTACGGTTACTTTGGGAAGTACTGGAATTACAGTAAATAAAAATGGCTTTGGCGCACTTCCTATACAAAGAGTCGGCTCAGACGTAGCGACACATATTCTTAGGAAAGCTTATGCTGCCGGTATTAACTTTTATGATACTGCAAGATTTTATACAGACAGCGAAAAGAAGCTGGGAGAAGCATTGGCAGACGTAAGAGATAAGATTTTCATAGCTACAAAAACAGCGGCTGGCAGTGCAGAAGATTTCTGGAAGGATTTAAATACAAGCCTTTCATTGTTAAAAACAGATTATATAGATATATATCAGTTCCACAATCCTTCATTTTGTCCTAAGCCGGGGGATGGAACCGGTTTATATGAGGCTATGCTTGAGGCTAAGGCTCAGGGAAAGATAAGGCATATTGGTATAACAAATCACAGGCTTAGCGTTGCAAATGAGGCAATAGAAAGTGGATTGTACGAGACATTGCAGTTTCCGTTTAACTATCTTGCAACACCTAAGGAGCATGAACTTGTAAGCAAATGTAAAGAACATAATATGGGCTTTATTGCCATGAAGGCATTATCAGGTGGACTCATAACTAATTCCAAGGCTGCCTATTGTTATCAGGCTGAATATGAAAATGTGCTTCCTATCTGGGGAGTACAGAAGGAAAAGGAGCTTGATGAATTTATAAGCTATATAGATAATCCACCGGTAATGGATGATGAAATTAAAGCTGTTATTGAAAAAGATATAAAAGAACTATCCGGCGATTTTTGCAGAGGCTGTGGATATTGTGTACCGACATGTCCGGCACATATAGAGATAAACAACTGCGCAAGAATGTCATTGCTGTTAAGACGTTCTCCGTCAGCAGCACAGCTTACAGAGGCTGCTCAGGCAAAAATGAAAAAAATAGAAGACTGTATAAACTGTGGACAGTGTAAAAAGCATTGTCCATACGGACTTGATACACCAAGACTTCTTAGAGACAATTACAAGGACTATTGCGAGGTATTGGCAGGAAAGCCGTTATAAGGAAAAAGTTGTAATATATAATCAAAAATAATAAATAATCAGGCTGTATAAAAGGGGCATCGCACTAAGAAATTAGTGAGGTGTTCTTTTTTTATGTTAAGGCGATATATACGTTCTGTGGTTTGGGCACGCTTTCGCTGTTTTCTGGATATATAGACGTGGACATATAGACCTGGATATATAGATATAGTACGAAACATGTTGATGAGGAAAATAAGTTGATATAAAAATTAAATCCACAGCACAAAAAATATTAAAAAGAGTTTGACATAACTAACCACAAGTGGTAATATCTATAACAGTTAGATGAAGCTAACTACTACCAAAATGGTATGAATTAAATATATATTATTATACGGGAGGTTTAATATGTCAGTTGTTATAATCGGTGGAAATGAATGTATGGTCTGTAAATATGAAACTATATGCAAGAAACATGGATGCAAAGCTAAGGTATTTGTTAAAGAAAAGAGCAGCTTTAATAAGCAGCTTGGAAATCCTGATTTAATGATTCTGTTTACAAATACAGTTTCTCATAAGATGGTTCTTAGTGCTGTCAATGAAGCAAAGAAGAAGGATATTAAAATTATAAGAACTCATTCAAGCAGTGCTTCTTCTCTTACAAATGTTCTTGAGGAATATTTACAGACAAAAACAGCATAATAGCATAGAAGGGAAAGCATGTAATTAATATTGCCAGGGAGTGAGGACATAATTATGGAAAATTTGGAATCACAGATTATAAAACAGTGCGCCCCAACACTTGCGGGATTGAAAACAGCTAATCTGTTCAACTATTCTTACAAAGATGCAAAAGTATTGTCTAAAGAATTGAAGGAAATTGGTTATAAGTTACAGGAAAAAGGCGTTTATATAGAATGTCTTAAACAAAGCGAAAAAAGTGTTCTTTTATATGTTTACAGAAAAAATAATCTGTCAAAAGATTTAAGGGGAGAGGGCATATTAAGCCTTTTAAAGGAATATGGTTATGAGAGTATGGAAACAGAATATGCAATAAGTAAACTGAAGAAAAGAATCGCAGAGGAAAAATGTTTTCCTCATGAAATAGGTGTATTTCTTGGATATCCGATAGGGGACGTCAGGGAGTTTATAAGAAACAAAGGACAGAATTGTTTGTTTTGTGGTGTGTGGAAGGTTTATTGTGATGCAGGTGAGAGCCTGAAGAAATTTGAAAGGTACAAAAAGTGTACGCAGGTTTATTCAAAAGTGTTTGCAAATGGAAGAAACATTTCACAGCTTACGGTTAGTGCATAGTTTTTATGCAGTATAAAAAGGATAATTTGACCGGCTTGACCGGAATATAATTAATAAATTTAAAATATGAAAGTGAGGAAAAAATAATGAGTAAAGTAGCAGTAGTATATTGGAGCAGCACAGGTAATACAGAGACTATGGCAAAAGCCGTATGCGAAGGTGTTAATGGAAAAGGAGCGGAATCAGTTCTTGTTGAAGCATCTTCATTCAGCGCTTCAGATGTAGATTTATATGATGCAATAGCATTTGGCTGCCCTGCAATGGGAGCTGAAAATCTTGAGGAATCTGAATTTGAACCGATGTTTACAGACTGCGAGTCAAAGCTTAGCGGAAAGAAAATAGCATTATTTGGCTCATACGGATGGGGCAGCGGCGAATGGATGGCTGACTGGGAAGAAAGATGCAAAAATGATGGTGCACAGCTTGCTATAGACAGCGTTATATGCCAGGAGGCACCTGATGATGAAGCTGTTGAAAAGTGCAAGGAATTAGGAGCTGCATTAGCTTAATAAAATCTTCGATAAATTTGTAAAATAACAATTTTAAAAAATATAAAAAAGTTGTTGACATCTAATACACGTTAGAGTATACTAACCACCGTAAGAAGTGAAAAACATTATCAATAAGGTGTATTTATACGAAGGAGTTGATATGATGCCATTATCTATGATTAATGAAGGCGAGACAAATGTTATCATGAGAGTTGGTGGAAAGGAAGAAACACGAAGATTTTTAGAGAATCTTGGCTTTGTAACAGGTGCCAGTGTCACTGTAATTTCACACACCGATGGTAATCTTATAGTCAATATTAAAGATTCGAGGGTGGCCATAGGAAAAGAAATGGCTAATAAAATTATGGTATAAATCCTTTATATTTATAATAAAGGATTTACATATAAAATTAGTGAGGAAGGAGAATTACAATGACACTTAAAGAGACATCTGTAGGGCAGACTGTTAAAGTCAAAAAGTTGTCCGGTGAAGGCCCGGTTAAGAGAAGAATAATGGATATGGGTATCACTAAAGGCGTTGAAATCTATGTTAGAAAGGTCGCTCCATTAGGAGATCCTATTGAGGTAACTGTCAGAGGATACGAGTTATCATTAAGAAAAGCCGATGCAGAGATGATAGAGGTAGAGTAATTTTTTTTGTATATTGGTTAGCTTATTCTAATCATAGACAGTTTGAGAGGATTCAAGGCAGATAAATACAACTAAAGGAAGATAGGAATTACTAAAGATAGTAACAACAAATATCATTATAATGTCTAAAGTTATTTATCTAAAGTCTAATCCATGTTAATCAAATAAAAGTGAGGTAAAGAGATGTCAATTAAAATAGCATTAGCAGGTAATCCAAACTGCGGTAAAACAACACTGTTTAATGCGCTGACAGGTTCTAACCAGTTTGTTGGTAACTGGCCAGGCGTTACAGTAGAAAAGAAGGAAGGTAGATTAAAAGGACATAAGGATGTGTCTATAATGGATTTACCTGGTATTTATTCGCTTTCTCCATATACTTTGGAAGAAGTTGTAGCAAGAAATTATCTTATTAACGAAAGACCTGATGCTATCATTAACATAGTTGATGGTACTAATATTGAAAGAAACTTATATCTTTCAACACAGATTATGGAACTTGGTATTCCTGTAATCATGGCAGTAAACATGATTGATCTTTTAGCTAAGAACGGTATTGAACTTAATATCGCAAAGCTTTCAGAAAAGCTTGGCTGCGAAGTTGTTGAGATATCAGCCCTTAAGGGAACGGGTATCAAGGAAGCAGCAGAGAAGGCAGTTAAGCTCGCAGAAGCAAAGAAAGTTAATAAGACAGTACATAAGTTTGCTGACGGTGTAGAATCAGTTATAGAAGAAGTTGAAGCAAAGCTTGCACTTGATATTCCTGAAGAGCAGAAACGCTTCTTCGCAATCAAGCTTCTTGAAAAAGATAACAAGATTAATCAGTTAATATCAAATGTTCCTGATGTTACATCACAGATTGATAAGCTTGAAACAGAATATGACGATGATACAGAAAGTATCATAACAAATGAAAGATATACATACATTTCATCTATTATTGATGATTGTGTTAAGAAGACAGCAAGCAAGGATAAACTTACAACATCTGATAAGATTGATAAGATTGTAACTAACAGAATCTTAGCACTTCCAATATTTGCAGTTGTAATGTTCCTTGTATATTACATTGCTATGGTAACTGTTGGTTCAGCTGCAACAGACTGGGCTAATGATGGTTTGTTCGGTGATGGTTTCCATCTTTTCGGTATCGGTACATCAGCTTATGAAGAAGTAGCAGATGAATACGGCGACTCAGATGAAATTATTAGTGCTTATGTAGAAAGCCTTGGCGACAAGGGTGAGTCAATAGCAGATGCTATAGACACAGAAGCAGAAGATTATGATTCAGAGGATGCAGTCAAGGCTCTTACAAGTCTTAAGGCAATGGTTAAGAATTCAGATTCAGTAGATTACACAATTGAAGATGAAGAAACACTTGAAACAACAGAAGAAACAGCAGATGCTGATGATATTAAAGAAGCTATTGATTTAGCAATCAAATATGACGGTGCAGCACCAGATCCAGCAGATTATGGTGTATGGGTACCTGGTATTCCAGTACTTGTAGGTAATGGACTTGATGCTATAGGTTGTGCAGAATGGTTAGAAGGACTTATTCTTGATGGTATCGTAGCCGGTGTTGGTGCAGTACTTGGTTTCGTTCCTCAGATGTTAGTATTATTCTTATTACTTGCAATCTTAGAGGCTTGCGGATACATGGCTCGTATTGCCTTCATCATGGATAGAATCTTTAGAAGATTTGGTCTTTCAGGTAAATCATTCATACCTATCCTTATCGGTACAGGTTGTGGTGTTCCTGGTATTATGGCTTCTCGTACAATCGAGAACGAAAGAGACCGTCGTATGACAATTATGACAACAACATTTATACCTTGTGGTGCTAAGACACCATTCATTGCAATGATTGCAGGTGCTATCTTCGGTGGTTCACCTTGGGTTGCAACATCAGCTTACTTCATTGGTATGGCAGCAATTATCGTATCAGGTATTATTTTAAAGAAGACAAAGTTATTCAGCGGAGATCCAGCTCCATTCGTAATGGAACTTCCAGCATACCATCTTCCAACAGTTGGAAATGTACTTAGAAGCATGTGGGAGCGTGGATGGTCATTCATCAAGAAGGCTGGTACAATCATCCTCCTTTCTACAATCGTTGTATGGTTCACAACATACTTTGGATTTACAGATGATGGATTCCGTATGTTAGCAGAAGATGAAATCGACATGAGTATTTTAGCTCAGATTGGTAATGCAATCGCTTGGATATTCACTCCACTTGGATGGGGCAACTGGCAGGCAGCTGTAGCTTCAATCACAGGACTTGTAGCTAAGGAAAATATCGTTGGTACAATGGGTATCCTTTACGGTGGTGGAGATCTATCTCCATATGCAGCACTTGCAGCTGCATTTACTAAGTTAGCTGGTTTCTCATTCCTTACATTTAACCTTCTTTGCGCTCCTTGCTTCGCAGCTATCGGTGCAATCAAGAGAGAGATGAATAGTGCTAAATGGACTTGGACAGCAATTGGATATCAGTGTGGATTTGCATATGTAGTTTCACTTTGCATCTACAATATCGGAAGACTTATCGCTGATGGAGTATTTGGTATCTGGACAGTTGTAGCAATTGTATTAGTTATAGGTTTCCTTTATCTCTTATTCAGACCATCAAAGGAAGCTAAGGAATATAAGAAGTTAGCACAGGCTAACAACTAATTAGTTAGACAGTTGGTAATATAAAGTAATTAAGAAGTAACTTGTAATTAAATTAGTGTGTCACGAAAGGTTGGTAAAAACAATGGGTACAGTAATAGTTCTGGTCGTATTAGCAGTAATTGTAGGAGCCATTGTATTTTCTATGGTTCGAGGCAAGAAGAATGGTAAACATATGTGCAGTGGAGATTGTGGACATTGCGGTGGCTGCCATTGATAATTGCGTAAGGAGGACATTAATGTCTGATATCTCAAAGAAAAATGTTGATAGTGTGCAGGATACATATAGTTATGAACGTACAGGTATTGAGAAAGAAATAATTCTGCAAAGACTTAAAGAACAGGGAATGCGAATTACGAAACAAAGATTAATGCTTTTGGATATCATAATTAATGAAGAATGCTCATGCTGTAAAGAAATTTATTTTAAGGCTGCCAAAAGAGATCCTAAGATTGGAACTGCAACAGTTTATAGAATGATTAATACGCTTGAACAGATAGGTGCTATTAACAGAAGGAATATGTATAGAATTGATTGTAACAACAGCTGTGGAATTAAATATGAGGCAGATAATATATGCACAATAGAATTCAATGACAATACTGTTATTAACTTATCTGTAAAGAGATTGAATCAAATAATTGAATCAGGACTTACAGCTTGTGGCTATCATCAAAACCATGGCGTTCGGGGAATAACAACCGGATCGTGCGCCTGCACTAAGTAACAGATAAAATATTTTAATTACAGCGGGGGATGGCATAATTAAGCCATTACCCCGCTATATTAAATTTAATGAGGAGGATTAATATATGTTTCTTGAAGTCAAAGACTTGAAAAAGACCTATGGCGAAGGAGCTAACAAAGTTGATGTATTAAAAGGTATTAATTTTGAAGTTAATAAGGGAGAGATATGTGTGTTATTAGGACCATCAGGTTCCGGTAAATCAACACTCCTTAATATAATCGGCGGGATAGATGATGCAGACGCAGGATATGTTGCAATAAATGGAGAAAAGACCAAGGATATGAAAGAGAAGGAAATAACTTTATATAGAAGAAAACATTTGGGATATGTATTTCAGATGTATAATCTTATTCCTAATCTAAATGTGAAGGAGAATATAGAGGTTGGAGCTTATTTAAGTAATGCTCCACTTGAAATAGATGATTTGTTAAAAACATTAGGCTTATATGAACACAGACATAAACTGCCTAACCAGTTATCAGGTGGACAGCAGCAAAGAACAGCTATTGGAAGAGCAATAGTTAAAAATCCTGATATATTATTGTGCGATGAGCCAACAGGAGCTTTGGATTACAATACTTCCAAGGAAATATTAAAGCTTATTGAAAGTGTCAATAAAAAATACGGAAGTACAGTTGTTATGGTAACACATAACGATGCTATACAGAATATGGCCGACAGAGTTATAAAATTAAAAGATGGACAGATAAGAAGCAATACAATTAATAATAATAAGATAGATGCTGCAAATCTTGAATGGTAGTGAATGGAGGAATAATAATATGAGAAATCCTTTAATAAAAAGACTGCCTCGTGAATTCAAGTCGGATCTGGGTAAATATCTTGTTATGTTTCTTTTCATGACTGCTGCTATAGGCTTTATATCAGGCTTCCTTGTTGCGGGTTCAAGCATGATTAAGGCTTATAACGAAAGTTTTGATAAATATAATATAGAAGACGGAAATTTTGAACTTTCACAAGAGGCAGATGATGCTTTGATTGAAAGAATAGAAAAGGAAGATGTCACAATATATGAGAATTATTATGTGGAAAAGGATGTGACACAAAAGAACGGAGAAAATATAACTGAGAGTACTCTTCGTATATTTAAAAACAGAAAAGATGTAGATAAAATCTGCGTTATGAAAGGCGAACTCCCTGTAAACAGCAATGAGATTGCAATAGACAGAATGTATGCCGATAATAACAAGATTAATGTCGGAGATAATATTAAAATGTCCGGCAAAGAATATAAAGTAACAGGCTATGTTGCATTATCAGATTACAGTGCATTATTTTCGGACAACAGCGACATGATGTTTGACTCTGTTAAATTCGGTGTTGCTATTGTCACTGATGAGTGCTTTGATAAATTATCAGATGTAAATGTTCATTATGTATATTCATGGAAATATGATAATAAGCCGGAGAACGATACAGAGGAAAAAGAACAGTCAGATAAATTCTTAAAAAAGATAGGTGCAACAGGACTTGTAACTAACTATACACCTGCATATTTAAATCAGGCTATACATTTTACGGGTGATGACCTCGGAAGTGATAAATCAATGATTGAGGTACTTCTTTATGTAATTATTGTAATTCTTGCATTTGTATTTGCAGTGACTACTAATAATACAATTACAAAAGAGGCTAATGTAATAGGTACATTGAGAGCATCAGGATATAAGAAAAGTGAGCTTTTGGGACATTACATAACAATGCCGGTAATAGTTACAATATTGGCGGCAATAATCGGAAATATACTTGGCTATACATATTTTAAAAATATTGTTGCAAACATGTATTACGGAAGCTACAGTCTTCCTACATATGTAACAATATGGAATGCAGAAGCATTTATAAAGACAACTGTAATTCCGCTTATATTAATGATTATTATAAATGTATTGGTAATATCAAGGAAACTGTCATTGTCACCTTTAGATTTCCTCAGACGTAATCTTACCAGGAAAAAGAAGAAAAAGGCAGTAAGACTTCCTAAATTTAAGTTCTTCAACCGCTTCCGTTTAAGAATAATATTCCAGAACATGTCAAGCTACGTTACATTATTCGTAGGAATGTTATTTGCAAATGTATTGTTGTTATTTGGTATGATGATGGTTCCATTGCTTAACCATTACCAGAATGAGGTTACGCAAAGCCAGATAGCTGATTATCAGTATATTTTAAAGACAACAACAGATGTTAATGTAAGCTACAGTAATGCTGAAAAATATTGTGTTACATCTCTTGAGACAACAGGTGATAAGGAAGAGTCTATAACAATATACGGAATTGCTGACAACAGTAAATATATTGATTTTGATATTCCTAAAGAAGGCGTTGCAATATCGGATGGATATGCAAGCAAATACAATGTTAAAAAAGGCGATACAATTAGTCTTAAAGAGAAATATAAAGATAAAATATATGAATTTGTTGTTGAGGATATTGTGAATTATCCACCTTCGTTAAGTGTATTTATGTCTTCAAAACAATACAATGAAGAGTTCAGAAAACAGGACAATTATTATAATGGTTATTTTTCTGACAAAAAGCTTGATATAGATGACAAGAAAACAGCATCTATTATAACAGTAGATGATTTAACCAAGGTTTCAAGACAGCTTGAGGTGTCTATGGGAGAATCATTTGATCTTATATATGTATTTGCTATTGCATTGTTTATATTATTGGTATATCTGCTCACCAAACTTATAATAGAGAAGAATACAACATCTATTTCAATGGTTAAAATATTAGGATACACCAATGCGGAAATCGGAAGATTATATTTGATTTCTACAACATGGGTGATAATAATTTCACAGATAATAACAATAGGATTATCAACAGTTATAATGAACTGGCTCTATAAGTATTTTATGGCGAAGATGACAGGATGGCTTACCTTATATTATGCTCCTAAGATATTCCCTGAGATGTTTGTATTAGGTCTTTTGGTATATGCTGTAGTTGCAGCATTCCAGCTTATTAAGATACATAAGATACCTATGGATGAGGCGTTAAAAAATGTAGAATAAAACCGGAAAATAAGGCTGTCTGTCAGGGCAGCCTTTTTTTATTGACTTTGTATGTTTATTTGATATAATTTACTAAGAATTCTTAATGGTAAATACATTGAAACTATAATTGAAGAGGTAATTATATGAATTATATTATATTTGGTGGTTCAGGCTTTATCGGAACACATTTAATTAAGCTGCTTAAGGCAGAGTGCATTAAACCGGAAGATAAGATTTATGATCTTGATATTGTAATGCCCGGTGAAGAAGGAGTTGTTCCAGGCATTGTAGAGGAAATAGAGGGAGTTAATTATATAAGGCTGGATGTAAGAAAGCCGATAGAGTTTGAGTTTGAGCCTACTGCCAATGATATAATATTTAATCTTGCAGCTGTCCACAGAACACCGGGACATCCTGATTATGCATATTTTGAAACTAATATTCTTGGAGCGGAAAATGTTACGGAATTTGCATCTAAGCATAATATAAATAAGATTTTATTTACAAGCTCAATTGCCCCATACGGAGCAGCTGAGGAGTTAAAAACAGAAGAAACTATTCCTACACCTAATACACCATATGGAATCAGTAAGCTTACAGCAGAGAAGATACATATGATATGGCAGGCCAAAGATAAAGACAGAGAGCTTACAATAGTAAGACCTGGTATTGTTTACGGAAAAGGTGAACACGGCAATATGACAAGATTGTATTGGGGACAGAGAAAGCGTTACTTTATGTACACAGGCAGAAAAGATACAATCAAGGCATGTATATATGTTAAGGAACTTGTCAGATTCTTCAAATACAGAATGATAGATAATGATTTTAAAGGTGTTGATATATATAATTGTACATTTGAACCTGCTTATACAATAGAGCAGATATGCAATACTATGCAGAAGGCGACAGGAATGAAGAGAAGAATACCTTTAATACCAGGAGGATTTCTTATGACTGTTGCAAGAATTATTGGTCCTATAGGAGGAAGGAAAATAGGAATTCATCCGGCAAGAGTCAAAAAACTTATGGTTTCAACTAACATTTGTGGAAAGAAGCTGGCAGCATCAGGGTATAAGTTCCATTATACGTTAGAGGAAAGCTTCAGAGACTGGTATGAAGATTGCGGACAAACCGGGTTACAGTAAGAGGAGATAAAAATGAACTCAAAGATAATAGTTGCGACACATAAAAAATATCGTATGCCAAAAGACAATATATATGTTCCAGTTCAGGTTGGCGCAGAAGGAAAAGCTGATTTAGGATATATGAAGGATAATACAGGAGATAATATTTCAGCTAAGAATAAGAATTTCTGTGAACTTACTGGAATGTACTGGTTATGGAAAAATGATGATTCCGATGTAAAGGGATTAGTACATTACAGAAGATATTTTTTAGAGAAAAAATGTAAAGATAAATGGGAGGCAATAGCCTCGGGAAGTTATATTGACAATATATTAGGTGAGTATGATATAATTCTTCCAAAGATGAGAAATTATTATATTGAAACTAACTATAGTCAGTATGTACATGCGCATCATGAGATAGATTTGGAATTAACAAGACAGATTATTGCGGAAAAACATACTCAATATATTGAAACGTATGACAAGAGCATGAAGATGACGAAAGGCCATCGTTTCAATATGATGATTATGAAAAAAGAATATTTTGATGAATATTGTGAATGGCTTTTTGATATACTTTTTGAACTGGAAAAAAGGCTGGATATTTCTACATATTCTGATTATGATGCAAGAGTTTTTGGATTTATAAGTGAAAGACTTCTCGATGTCTGGATTTTCACAAAGAACTATAAATACAAGGAATTACCTGTAGGATTTATGGAAGATGAACATTGGGGAAGAAAGATTAAGAACTTTTTAAAGAGGAAGTTTTTAAAGAAACATAATTAAAGAGGATTTTAGCAGACTAAAATATTAGGGCTTTATCCATAGATGAGGGGAATTTAATGACTAATAATATAAGCAGAACAAAAGAAAGCATACAAAATATACTTATATTTTTTACTGATGCGATAGCAATTGTATTATCATATTATATTGCAGGAATTATATGCTTACATTTTTATTGGGGCATAGACGGAAAGCAGATATTTACAGAGCTTAGTGATGATTTCATTTCAATAATGGTAGCGACTGTTATAACTGCGATATTCTACAATGTAAGAAATGACTTTGTAAGCAGAGGCTATTTTGAGGAATTTAAGTCAGTTGTCTGCAAATGTGCTGTTTTTGCGGCGGTGATGGCGGTATATGAACTGTTAAGAAGAGATGTTAAGGTAATTCCAAGAGGAACATATATTGTTACGATATTTATAGCTGTTGTGATTATGTACATTTCAAGAGTTCTTGTTAAGTTATATCTTAGATCACGCAATGAAAGCAAGAAAGCGACAAGAGTTATTATGGTGTCTGTAAGAAACAGAGCGCAGACTACATTATCCAATATAGATGAAAAAGACGACTGGTTAAGAAGAATTGAAGGAATCGTAATTATGGATGAGGACATGACAGGGGAAAAGATAAACGGGGTTCCTGTTGTTGCCAACATTCATACGATGATGAAGTATATTAAGAATGAGATAGTAGACGAAGTGTATATTGACGTTACGGATATAATAAGAGAACGCATAAAACCTATGGTAATGGAACTTGAGGATATGGGCGTAACCGTACACTTAAAGCTGGAAGTATTAGACAGATACAGGGACTTTGATGCAAAGCTTGGATATCTCGGCAACATCCCTGTAGTTACATTTGCAAACAGAATGTATAGCTGGAAAGCTTTGTTTGTAAAAAGATGTATGGATATAATAGGTGCTGTAATTGGACTTGTTGTTATGGGAATAGCAATGATATTTGTCGCACCGGCAATAAAGATAGAATCAAAAGGTCCATTATTCTTTAAACAGAAAAGAGTAGGAAAAAACGGACGTTATTTTTATATTTATAAATTCCGTTCAATGTATATAGATGCAGAAGACAGAAAGAAAGAGCTTCTTTCTCAGAATGAAATGAACGGACTTATGTTTAAGATGAAGGATGACCCAAGAATTACAAAAGTGGGTAAATTTATAAGGGCAACAAGTATAGATGAACTCCCACAGTTTATTAATGTTTTAAAGGGAGATATGAGCCTTGTGGGAACAAGACCTCCAACGGTTGCTGAATTTAAACAGTACAAGGGTCACCATAAAAGAAGACTTTCAATGAAGCCGGGAATTACAGGAATGTGGCAGGCATACGGAAGAAACAGCGTTATGGATTTTGAAGATATAGTTAAAATGGATCTTGAATACATAGATAACTGGAGCGTACTTCTTGATATTAAGATTTTATTTAGGACAATAGCAACAGTATTTGTAAACAGGGGTACATAAAAGATTAAAAGGAATATAGTGATTGAAATGATAAACAATATGCAGGAAGATAAGGTGTCAATAGTTATACCGGTGTATAATGTTGAACAGTATTTAGAACGATGTATAGATAGTGTATTAAATCAGACATATACCAATATAGAAATAATATTAGTTGATGACGGCTCAACAGATAATTCTGGCAATATTTGTGATAAATATAAAACAATAGATGACAGAATATCTGTTGTACATAAAAAAAATGGAGGGTTAAGTTCAGCTAGAAATATTGCAATACCTCTTATAAAGGGGAGGTATGTCATGTTTGTTGACAGTGATGATTGGATAGATTCCGATATGTTAACAGATATGGTAAAAGTTATAAAAAAATATAATGCTGATATAGTTGCAAGTGAAGTAATTAGAGCAACAAATATTGATAATTATAATGAGAAAAAGAAATTTGATAAGCTAATAACAGAATATACAAGAGATGAATATTTAGAAATATATTTTAAGATAAAAGGAAATAAAACGATATATTATGCGCCATCGAAGTTGTATAAAAGAGAAGTTTTAGAGGAAAATTTGTATCCAATAGGACTTACAAGCGAAGATGTTGTTGGAACACTTAAAACTATTTTAAATTCCCATAATATCGTAAATATAAATTATCCATATTATAATTATTATATTAATGATAATAGCATAACCGGTTCATTTTCAAAAAAAGATTTTGATTTGTTAGATATATGGAATGAAGCTGTGGATATATGTAAAAAAAGAGATGGAGGTAAATATTTAAGCTACGCAAAATTAAATAGAGATAGGATTGATTATACTCTCTTAATGAGAATGGCGGTTAATTTAAAATACAAGGATATTGATAGATTATATAAGGATAAAAAAATACAATTATTAGAGAATTTAAAGAAAAATAAAAAAGAAATACTTAATAATAAATTGCCTTTATCCCGTAAAATTACGATTCGAATGATTTGTTTAAATTATAGATTAAGTTGTTGGATTTTTTATATTTTAGGTAAACGAGGAAAATAATTTGGATAAGTATGTTGAAAAATTAAAAAAATTAGAGAAGTATGTAATAATATTTAGCTTGTTTGTGTATTTAGAACCACAAATTTTTAAAGAAGATGCATCGGGTTTGACAAAGGTGGACTATGTATACAAATTAATTAAAATTATATGTACTGTGGCTGTATTTTTATATTACATAAGTGAAGTGAAAAAAACAAATTTTATGCTGTTGGTTACGTCCTTGCAGCTTATAGGATTGGTTTCAACAATAATTAATAAAGGGGCAATATTTAGATATGTAGGTCCTTCTCTTACAATTTTAACTATGGTTATGATTGTTGAACTTTTGTTGGAAAATAAACAACTTATAGAAACATTGAAAGTTATAAACTGGTATTTTTTAACTGTTTATATAATTAATGTTGTTTCGATTATATTAATTGATTTTATTGATAATTCGGCATTTGGTGGAGTTTATTTTCTTGGTATTGATAATAGATTTATTTTTACTTTTTTGCCTTGGGTTGTAAGTGAAGGAATTGTTGCATTATATTATGGAAATAAGCTTAGTAAAAGATGGATTATTATAGTATGTTTGTGTGAGGGAATTTTATTATATAAATTTTCTGTAGCTGCAATGTTTGCTTTTATGATATTTATTGCTTTTTATTTATTTAGAAAATATATAACGTCAGATATATCTATATGGATGTTATTTGGCTATTTGTTATTAAATATATTTGTAGTTATTATAAGAGTGCAGAATATTTTTGCACCTTTGTTACAGAAGTTAGGAAAAGATATTACATTTGCAGGAAGAACTTATTTTTGGGATGCAATTTTAAGAGATTGGAAACATTTCTTTATTATAGGCGGAGGAATGCAGTCTGTTCAGGCGGATAAAATGTATTTTTATAATTCTACAGCACCTTTTTATCTTCCATTTTGCAAAGTGATGCATGCACATAATTATTTGATGACACTTTTTTATAGGGGTGGAATTATTTCAATTACTATTTTTATTATAATATTATATTTGGCAATGAAGAAACTTAAAGAGAATAGTGGTTGTTTATATTCAGGATTGTTATTATCTGCAATGATTGTTTTTTTTGTTACGGCAATATTTGATACAACAGATTTTGCACTTTTATATTTTATAATTGCGTTGTCATATTATGTAAGCAAAATAGAAATAAAGAAAGAGTAATGTTACATATAAATTGATTACATTAGGAGATGAAATTTTATGTCAGAAGTAAAAGTCACAGCAGTGGTAGTTACATATAACCGATTGGAGCTATTAAAAGAAAATATCAATGCGTTATTGATACAAAAATATAATAATTTTGATATTATGATAATTGATAATGCAAGTACAGATGGAACAGAAAAATATGTTAGAGGTATTGATAATAATAAAATAAAATATATAAATACTGGTTCGAATCTTGGTGGTGCGGGCGGTTTTTCGTTTGGAGTCAGACAGGCTATAGAAAAAGGCTATGATTATGCATGGTTAATGGATGATGATACAATACCATCAAGTGAAGCGTTAGATTCTTTTATGAATAAAGTAAATAAGTTTAGAGGAGAATTTTCTTATTTAGCAAGCGTTGTAAGATGGAAAGATGGTTTGTTATGTGAGATGAATAAACAGTATTTATCTCAGGAATGGGGAAATGAAATTAACATGATGAAAAATAACCTGATACCTGTAAATAGCTCATCGTTTGTTTCATTTTTTGTAGATTTGAATATCGCAAAAAAAGTTGGATTGCCACAAAAAGACTTTTTTATATATGGAGATGATTGGGAATATTCTTTAAGATTATCATCTGTGAAACCGGGATATCTGGATCTGGATAGTGAAGTTGTACATAAAATGAAAAATAATGCATCAATTGATATTGTAAATGAAAGTGAAGATAGATTAGACAGATATTTTTATAATTACAGAAATCTGTATTACATTCACAGAAAATATTTATCTTCAAAAAAATTGATGTTATATAAATTGAAATATTATTATACTGTTGTGCAAATTTTGTCATCAAAAAACAGTAAAAAAATAAAAAGAATCTTTGTTATGAGAAAAGGAATGAAAAAAGGAAAAAAGTATAACCCGGCTATAGAATATGTATAGTAAATATATAAAATAATTAGTTCAAAATAGATTGATTAATTTAGCATTATTTTTTAGAAAGAATAATAAGTAAATGAGTAAACAAAAATCTTTAAAAGTTAATTTCATAATGAACGCCTTGCTTACAATGTCAAGCCTTTTGTTCCCTTTGATTACATTTCCATATGTTTCAAGGGTGCTTTTGCCGGCGGGAACAGGAAGAGTTTCTTTTGCCAATTCGGTAGTTACATATTTTGTTATGATATCGCAGCTTGGTATTCCTACTTATGGTATCAGGGCATGTGCCGTTGTAAGAGACAATCGGGACAAATTAAAAAAGACAGTATATGAATTGTTCATAATCAACACGGTAATGAGCATTTTGGCATATGTTGTCTTTTTCATTGCGTTGTTTACGGTTCCAAGGCTAAGAAGTGATAAGGTATTATTTCTTATTACAAGCAGCCTTATATTATTTAATACTATTGGTGTTGAATGGCTTTATAAGGCATTGGAGCAGTATACCTATATAGCAGTCCGTTCCATTATTTTTAAATTTATAGCATTAATGGCTATGTTTGCGCTTGTACATAACGAGGGTGATTACATAATTTATGGTGCTATATCAATATTTGCAGCTTCAGCATCAAATGTGTTTAATTTTGTGCGTTTAAAAAAGATAATAGGCAAGGGTAAAGTTAAAGAACTTGATTTTAAAGTGCATTTAAAACCTGTATTTACATTCTTTATAATATCTTGTGCGACTACAATATATACAAATCTTGATAATGTAATGTTAGGCTTTATAAAGGATGATACAGAGGTTGGATATTATAATGCTGCAACCAAGATTAAGAATATACTTGTAAGTATAGTTACATCGTTAGGTACGGTGCTTTTGCCAAGAGCATCATATTATGTTGAGCGCGAAATGTGGGATGAATTTTACAGATTATCACGTAAAGCAATTAAATTTGTTTTTCTGGCTGCAACCTCAATGATGGTTTATTTCATGATGTTTGCAAGGGAAGGAGTATTATTTCTTTCGGGTTCGGCATTTGAAGGTGCTGTTGTTCCTATGATAATTGTTATGCCTACGTTGTTATTTATTGGACTTACCAATATTATGGGAATACAGATGCTTATTCCAATGGGCAGGGAAAATGCGGTTATGATATCAACCTTTGCAGGGGCAATAGTTGATTTGATACTTAACTTTATCTTTATCCCAAAACTTGGGTCTTCCGGCGCGGCAATAGGAACACTTGTGGCAGAGTTTGTTGTTCTTATAGTACAGCTTATATATCTTAGAAAAGATATTAAGTATCTATACTCAAAACAGAAATACATTGTGCTTATTATTGCGCTATTGATTTCATCAGGTGGCGCTTTTATAATAAAAAATATGGCTTTGGGAATTTTTATAAAGCTGGTTTGTTCATGCATAGTATTTTTTGGCATATACGTTGTTGCTTTATATGTTATGAAGGAAGAATTTGTGCGTGAAAATGTTGACAGGATAATTAATAAAATAAAAAATAAATAAAAGAAAAAGAGGAAATCATATGTACGATTATTTAGTAGTAGGTTCAGGTTTATATGGGGCAATATTTGCTCATGAGGCTAAGAAAGCAGGAAAATCAGTACTTGTAGTAGATAAAAGACCTAATGTTGCAGGTAATATCTACACAGAAAAACAGGAAGGTATTAATGTACATATATATGGAGCTCATATTTTCCACACTAATAACAAGAAAGTATGGGAATATATAACACAGTTTGCAGAGTTCAACAGATTTACAAACAGCCCTGTAGCGAACTATAAGGGTGAATTGTATTCAATGCCTTTTAATATGTACACATTTAATAAGATGTGGGGTGTTGTTACACCACAGGAGGCAGCAGCTAAGATAGAAGAACAGAAAAGTGAGATAACAGGTGAGCCTAAGAACCTTGAAGAGCAGGCTATATCATTGGTGGGAAGAGATATATATGAAAAGCTTGTTAAGGGCTATACCGAGAAACAGTGGGGACGTGACTGCAAGGAGCTGCCTGCATTTATTATAAAGAGACTTCCTGTAAGACTTACATTTGATAATAACTATTTCAATGCATTATATCAGGGTATTCCTATGGGTGGTTACACTAAGATGATTGAAAATATTCTTGATGGAATTGAAGTAAGACTTAATACAGATTATCTTGAGCATAAGGAAGAGCTTGATGCTATCGCAGAGAAGGTAGTATATACAGGTCCTATAGATGCATATTTTAATTACAAGTTGGGAACTTTGGAGTATCGTTCAGTACGTTTTGAGAATGAAACACTTGATATTCCTAATTTCCAGGGAAATGCGGCAGTTAATTATACAGACAGGGAAACACCTTGGACACGTATTATTGAACATAAATGGTTTGAATTTGGCAAGGATGAGAACGGAAATGATTTGCCAAAGACTATAATAAGCCGTGAATATTCATCAGAATGGAAGCCGGGCGATGAGCCATATTATCCTGTTAATGATGATAAGAACGGAAAGCTTTATGAAGAGTATAAGAAGCTTGCGCAGGCAGAGGATAAGGTTATATTTGGCGGACGTCTTGGAGAATATAAGTATTATGATATGGATGCAACCATTGCATCAGTACTTGAAAAGTGCGAGACTATTTTTGGATAATCAATAAAAATACCGATTTGTTTATATTCTGCAATATTGCAGATGAACAAATCGGTATAATTTTTTATGCTCTTTATTTATTCTTTTTTATGTTTTATGCGGCCTCTTTAACGCCTTCTCCGAAGAAGTCTTCATACCATACAAGGAACATATAAACAGTCCATATTTTTCTTGAATTGTCTGCCTTTCCTTCTTTATGGTCATCGAGGTATTTAACCAGCTCTTTAGTGTTGAAATATTTTTCAGCGGCTTCACTTTTGAACGCCTTTTTAATCATGTTGTAATACTTCTCATCTTTAAGCCAGATACGGATTGGAACAGGGAAGCCAAGCTTCTTCTTTTCTGCAACCATATCAGGAAGATGTCTGTGTGCAGCCATACGCATTGCATATTTGGTATTGTGCTTGTTTACCTTATACTTAGTTGGTATTGTACGGGCAACATCAAACACTTTACGGTCAAGGAATGGTACACGGACCTCTAATGAATGAGCCATACTCATCTTATCTGCTTTAAGAAGAATATCTCCTATAAGCCAGAAATTAATATCTATATACTGCATCTTGGTTACATCATCAAGATTCTTAACCTTATCATAAAAAGGCTTTGTAAGTTCACAATGATTATACTTGCCTGTAGGTCTTTTAAGAATCTTAGACCGTTCTTTTTCATTAAACATGAAAGCGTTACCGATAAATCTTTCCTCAACTGACTTGCTTGCTCTTATAAGGAAATTCTTTCCTTTGAATTTGAATGGAAGAGCAGAAGCAATATTTGCAAGCCCCTTTCTAAGACCATGAGGAAGCTTCTGGAAACCTGCAAGGTCAAGAGGTTCTCTGTAAATGTTATATCCACCGAAGAATTCATCAGCTCCCTCACCAGACATGGCAACCTTAACATGCTTTGCGGCTGTCTGGCTTACAAAGTAGAGTGCTATGGCAGCAGGGTCTGCTAAAGGCTCATCCATATGATACTGGATTTTAGGAATTGCATTCCAGTATTCTTCACTTGAAACAAGCTTTGAATAATTGTCAATCTGTATCTTTTCTGATAATGCTTTAGCATAGTCTATTTCGTTATATTTTTCATAATCAAAACCAACAGTAAATGTCTTGTCACCGTTAAAGGTTGCAGCTACATAGCTTGAGTCAACACCGCTTGAAAGGAATGAACCTACTTCAACATCACTGATTTTGTGGTGTTCTACAGAGTCATGCATAACGTCATCGATTTCTGCAACAAAATCATCCAGGGATTTATTATTGTCAGCATCAAAAGTTGGTTCCCAGTATCTTTTAATGTTAAGCTCTCCGTTATGGAAAGTGAAGCAATGTCCCGGCATGAGCTTGTATATTCCCTTAAAGAATGTTTCAGGAAGAACTGAGTACTGGAAAGTGAGATAATTTTCAAGGGCTGTTTCATTAACTTCCTTCTTATACGCAGGATGCTCTAAGATACTTTTTATCTCAGAACCATATATAATATTGTTGTCAACAACTGAATAATAAAATGGTTTGATACCAAAGAAATCCCTTGCTCCGAATAAAGTCTCCTTTTCGCTGTCCCAGATTACAAATGCAAACATGCCTCTTAACTTATTAAGCATGTCTTCACCGTACTCCTCATAAGAATGAATAAGTACCTCTGTATCTGAATTGTTAGCAAATACATGACCTTTTTCGATTAAGTCCTTACGAAGATCCTGATAGTTATATATTTCACCGTTAAAGGTAATTACTATTTTCTTGTTTTCGTTATACATAGGCTGGCTTCCGTTATCCAAATCGATAATTGAAAGTCGTCTGAATCCCATATATGCTTTGTTATCTATATATTGTCCGGCACTGTCAGGACCTCTGTGAATAATTCTGTTCATCATGTTTGTAAGAACTTCTTCACCGTTTTCAAGGTAGCCTGTAAATCCAGCAAATCCACACATGTCAATTCCTCCTTAATTACACTGAAATGATTAATATTTGCTATAAACAAATTGATTAAATTATATCAGACTAAAAATGCTAATACAAGTTTACTTTGTCTATTAAATGTGAAATGAAAATAATATTTTTAGTAATTTCAATTATTATAATATTTTTGGGAGAAAAATGATAATTTTTTGTGTATAGTAAATTTTAAATTCTGTTTATTTACGGACAAAATTTAATTAAGTAAATTTGATTAAATTACTTAAAAAGAATAATTAGAAAATGGAAAAAAACTAATATACAATATTTTTGGTAAATTAATATTGACATAATAAAATTAAATAGTATACTCATGACCATACCATAAAACATAAAAAAACTTAATTAAATTAACAATATAAACGAAGGCGTTTATTTAATTCTAATAAGAGTTAAATGAACGCCCTTTTTGTTATTTAAATTAAAAGTTATTTAAATGGATTATGGCATAAATATGAAGAGGAAAGGAAGTAGATATTATGAAAAAGAGAATTTTAGCTATAACAATGGTGTGTATACTTATGCTTGGAACATTGGCTGGATGTGGAAGTTCAGCTGCAAATGAAACACCAACAAATGCAGATGGAAAGCAGGTGTTAAGAGTTGGAATGGAATGTGCTTATGCTCCATTTAATTGGACACAGGATAGTAAGACAATGGCAGATGGATCGGAGGCAGTACCAATTTATGGAACTAATTATTATGCATATGGATATGATGTAATGGTAGCAAAGAAGATAGCTGATGAACTTGGAATGGACTTGGAAGTGCATAAAGTTGAATGGAGTTCAATTGGTCTTAGTATGGATGCAGGAGATTATGATTGCATTATAGCAGGCATGGGCAAGACAGCTGCAAGAGAGGCTACATATGCATTTACAGATGTTTATTATTATAGAACAGACTGCCTTGTAGTAAAGAAGGGCTCTCAGTATGAGAATTATACAAAACTTTCTGATTTTAAGGGCAAGAATGTAATATCTACTACACAGTTGGGAACAAGCTGGGTGGATATGTTGAGTCAGATACCTGATGTTAAACTTGGAGCTAACTATGAGACATGCGCAGAATGTTTTATGGCAATTTCAAATGGTGTTGCAGATGTATGCCTTGTAGATGAACCTACAGCTCTTTCGGCACAGCTTACTAATCCTAATCTTGTAATATTGAAGCTTGAGGATGGAAATAATATTGTGAATAATACAGGCTCACAGAATGTATGTATTGCAACAAGAAAGAGTGATACGGCATTAAAAGATAAGATAGATGGTGCATTAAAGAGTCTTAACTGGAATAATAAAGCCGATATGGATGCACTGATGAATAAGGCAATATCATTAATGCCATCAAGTAATTAGTAAAGTCGGGAGGGATAATTATGCAAATGGCATTGTCTATTGCAAACCCTGTAGCATCATATGAATGGGTGGCATTCCTTGCAAAAAAATATTCAAAAATGTTTCTTGCCGGAACATGGATTACATTATATGTTGCTATTATTGGAACATTAATTGGATTTTTAATGGGATTTATAATAGGTGTTATTGAAGATATTACAATAAATAAAGAAGATAATATAATAAAAAAAATATTTATAAGAATAATAAAAATTATATTTGCTATTTATGTTGAGATATTTAGGGATACACCAATGATTGTTCAGGCAATGGTTATTTATTATGGTATTAAGCTGGCTGGCGGAGTTATTTCTCCTATACCGGCAGGTATCCTTGTAACATTTTTAAATACTGGGGCATATATGGCGGAAACTGTAAGAGCTGGAATTAAATCAATTGATATTGGACAAAGGGAAGGTGCATTAGCACTCGGAATGTCACCATTAAAAACTATGATAGTGGTTATAATTCCACAGGCATTTAGGAATATTATTCCAGAAATGGCAAATATGTTTCTTACAAATTTAAAAATGACATCAGTACTTAATGTAATCGGTGTTTCTGAACTTTTCCTTGTTGCCAAAACAACAGGAGCAATATATTACAGGTATTTTGAAGCTTATTTGCTCATTGCAATAATTTTCTTTGTGTTATGTTTTATATTTAATCGTATTTTCTTGTTTATGGAAAAGAAATTAGCTGCAAAGAAAGATTATGTGTTAGCTGTGGAATATATGGATGACGGACAATAACATATGAATCCGGTTTGTATCGGAAGATGGGAGCTTGCTATGAGTGAGGAAAATATTATTGAAGTAAAAGATTTAAGTAAAGCTTTTGGTAATCATGAGGTCTTAAGAAAAATTGATTTTTCAGTGAAAAAGGGTGATGTAATAAGTATATTGGGTTCATCAGGATCAGGAAAATCCACACTTCTTAGATGTGTAAACAGACTTGAACATCAAAGTTCGGGACATATTTTGTATCATGGAAAAGAAATAAGAGATGTTCAAAAAGATGTTAATGAATATAGGTCTAAGGTGGGGATGGTATTTCAATCATTTAATCTGTTTAACAATATGACAGTTCTTGAAAATTGTATGGCCGGAACCAGAAAAGTTTTACATTTGTCTAAAGAAGAAGCGAAAGAAAGAGCAATTGAACATTTGAAAAAAGTAGGAATGGCTCCATATATAAATGCATATCCAATGCATTTATCAGGTGGACAGAAACAGAGAGTAGCAATTGCGAGAGGATTGTGTATGAATCCTGAGGTACTGCTTTTTGATGAACCGACATCGGCGCTTGATCCTGAAATGGTAGGCGAGGTACTTTCAGTAATGAAAGAACTTGCTGAAAGTGGTCTTACAATGCTGATAGTTACACATGAGATGGGATTTGCAAGAGATGTATCATCAAGGGTAATATTTATGGATAATGGATATATTGCAGAAGATACAACACCTCAGGAATTCTTTACTAATCCTAAAAATCCTAGGTCAAGGGAATTTTTAAGCAGATATATTGCAGGATAGAAGGAAGGTGATATATATGGATAATTTTGTTGTCACATTTGCAAGAGGATTTGGAACAGGCGGAAAAGAAATCGCTTCTAAATTGGCTAAAGAGTTAGGAATAAATTGTTATGAAAACAGAATACTTACTTTGGCTTCACAGCTAAGCGGACTTGATGAGAATGTTTTCAAAGCTGTCGATGAAAAAGTAAGAACCAATGGTGGATTTGCGAATTTTTTAAGAGGACTTCCAAAAGCAAAAGGATATATTTCAAGAAATGAAAAGTTTGTTTCAGATGATACATTGTTTGAATATCAGAAAAAAATAATTGAAAATCTTGCAGATACAGAGTCATGTTGTATTGTAGGTAAATGTGCTGATTATGTTCTGAGAGGCAGAAATAATGTGATAAGCATATATATAGAAGCACCTAGAAGTTTTTGCCTTGAAAGAACTATGGAACATATGGGAGTTACAGAAGATGTTGCTGCTGCAACAATAACTCAGACAGATAAGTTCAGGGCTGATTATTACGAGTATTATACACATGGCAATTATTGGACGAATCCTGTTAATTATGATCTTACAATAAATAGTGAAAAAGTTGGAATACAGGATAGTGTCAAACTTATTAAAGAGTATCTAAAAATCAAAGGATTTATAAGTTAGTTTTTATATTTATTAGGATTACTGCATAATTGGAATGTATGTGGTAATCCTATTTTATTTGCAAGGATTTACAAAGTTTAATAAATAATTTATAATAGATAGCAGTTTATACTAGTTTTGCTATAAAGTATAATAAAATGCACATTTGTGGCAAGAATTATATAGTGAAGGAAAGGATATGTATTATGGAAAAGATAAAGATGACAACTCCATTGGTTGAGATGGACGGAGATGAGATGACTAGAGTTTTATGGCAGCTTATTAAGGATGAACTTCTTTTACCTTATATTGACCTTAAAACAGATTATTATGACCTTGGACTTGTTCATAGAAATGAGACTAACGATCAGGTAACTGTTGATTCTGCTGAGGCAACAAAGAAATACGGAGTTGCTGTTAAATGTGCAACAATAACACCTAATGCGGCAAGAATGACAGAGTACAACCTTAAAGAGATGTATAAGAGTCCTAACGGTACAATAAGAGCTATGCTTGACGGTACAGTATTCAGAGCTCCTATTATAGTAAAAGGTATTGAACCATATGTAAAGAATTGGAAGAAGCCTATAACTATTGCAAGACATGCATATGGTGACGTTTATAAGGCATCAGAGATGAAAGTTCCTGGTGCAGGTAAGGCAGAGCTTGTATTTACAGATGAGAACGGAAATGAAACAAGAGAGCTTATCCATAATTTCAAGGGAGCAGGTGTGCTTCAGGGAATGCATAATCTTAATGGTTCTATTGAGAGTTTTGCAAGAAGCTGCTTTAATTTTGCATTAGATACAAAGCAGGATTTATGGTTTGCGACTAAGGATACTATTTCTAAGAAATATGATCATACATTTAAGGACATTTTCCAGGAAATCTACGATAACGAATATAAGACAAAGTTTGAAGAGGCAGGAATTACTTATTTCTATACTCTTATAGATGATGCCGTTGCAAGAGTTATGCGTTCTGAAGGCGGATATATCTGGGCTTGCAAGAATTATGACGGTGATGTTATGAGTGATATGGTAGCTACAGCATTTGGTTCATTATCAATGATGACATCTGTTCTTGCTTCACCTAACGGATATTTTGAGTATGAAGCAGCACATGGAACAGTTCAGAGACATTACTATAAGCATTTAAAGGGAGAAGAGACATCTACTAATCCTATTGCAACAATCTATGCATGGACAGGTGCATTAAGAAAAAGAGGAGAGTTAGACGGAATTCCTGAACTTGGTGAGTTTGCTGATAAACTTGAAAGAGCTTGTATTAAGACTATAGAGGATGGAAAGATGACTAAGGATTTAGCTCTTATTACAACATTAGAGAATCCTGTTACACTTAATACACAGGATTTCATTAAGGCAGTAAAACAGACACTTGATGAGTTATTATAATCTTGAAAGTGATTTTTAATTGTAATGCCTGGAATTACTTTCAGGAATATAATTTTATGACTACTGGGTAGAAAGGCATAGTTGTTTGATATGAAGTTTAAGTTTGAGATTGCAGATCTTTTTAAGCTTCCTAATGTATTATGTTATATCAGGATTCTTCTGGTTCCTTTGTTTTTATATGTATATTTTATGGCAGGGGAACCGAAGGATTATTATATGGCTACAGGAATTGTTCTTTTATCGGGGATGACAGATTTCCTTGATGGACAGATTGCCAGAAGATGCAATATGATTACTGATTTGGGAAGAATAATTGACCCTGTTGCGGATAAGCTTATGCAGCTTGCAATGCTTGTGGCATTAACTCTTAATATAAAATATATGTATCTGCTTGTCATATATCTTATTTTTAAAGAAGTTGTTATGGCTGTTGTCGGATTTTTTGTTATGAAGCTTGTCCACAGAAGGCTTAATGGTGCCAAGTGGTACGGAAAGGTTTCAACAGCAGTTTTGTATGTATGCATGCTTGCATTAGTGGCATTTCCGTATATGGATAAGGTTTTACAGAGTGTATTACTTATCATATGTGCGGCAGCTCTTACCTTATCGTTTGTAATGTACATCAGAATATATTTTATTATGATTATAGATGATAAATCCGGAAATCAGGATAAAGTTTTATATTAATCAGAGTATAATGAAAGGGCATAATAAGGGTTATGTTTAACATAATGAATTTTACTTTTAGAGGAATGAGCTTAAGCCAGCTTGTTGTATGGTTTTTTATATACAGCTTCTGTGGTTGGGCAATGGAATGTGTTGTTATCAGAAAACAGCTTGGATATTGGGAAAACAGGGGATTTGCAAAGCTTCCGTTCTGTGTTATTTATGGATTTGGAACATTTATTGCTTATAACATATTTGCACCTATAGAGCATAATTATATTGCTTTATATATTGCAGGCTGTATATGCGCAACAGCATTTGAATACCTTACAGCGCAGGTTATGTTAAAGCTGTTTGGCGAAGTATGGTGGAATTATGACCATTTAAAGTTTAACTATAAAGGCATTTTATGTCTTGAAAGCACACTTGCATGGGGACTCCTTGCAGTATTTATATTCGGTGTGTTTAACAGATTGGTGGAAAATCTGGTGTTTGCAATAGATACAAGAGTTGTATCTGTTATTGCGATTGTTCTGGTTGTTTCATATATTTGCGACTTTGGATACCATTTTGCTGAGAGATTAAGCAAGGGAAGATTGTCAGCCTGCATTATGGAAAGAACCGGTAAGATAGCAGAAATGTTTCACAGAGAATAGAAGCTGTTAATGTGGAATGAAATCTTAATAAATAATCTGAAATATAATTAAAAAGTACAGAGGTGCGTAATGATTAATAAGTTAAAAAGAGATTTACGCCTGTTGTTAGAAAGCGGCAAGCATATTGTATTATTTGAACTTATATACAAGATGGTTGCCGTTTCTGTAGTTTATCCGTTAGTCATTTTACTGATTGATATAGGAATGAGGGCTGCGGGCATCAGGTATCTTACAAATGAATATATAATAAGAGTCATTACTAATCCTGTAGTAATTGCAATAATTCTTTTGGCAATTGTCCTTTTTGTTGCATATTGTACATATGAAATGGCATTTCTTGCAGTATGTTTTGAGACTAAAAGAAGAAATCTTAATGCATCCATAATAGATTCAATGTATGGCGCGTTACAGAATTCAAAGAAGATGCTTAACATAAGAGGCGTAATATTATATTTGTTCTACTTCCTTTTTATAATAGGTGCAAATGTTACAATATGTCTTAATATTTTATTATCGGGAACTACTATAAGCCTGATAAGAAAATACATTTTCAATAATAAATGGTATGTTAAGGGCGCGGTTTTTCTTGTTATTGCACTTATATATTTTGTGGTAATCATAGGAATATATACTTTTAATGTATTTACTCTTGAGGGACGAGGCTTTAAGGAAAGTTATAAAAAAAGTTTTCAGATAGTAAAAAAACATCCTGTTGGTACAATAACAACACTTATATTTTATAACCTTGTTATAGCTTTATTTATTGGAATAGTTTATTTTATTATTTCAATAGTACTTATTGCAGGTGTCAAAATACTTGATATGGCGTATATAGGTAGTGCTGTGTATCTGTCGGTTTTGAGCACTGTAAGAACCATTATGAGATTGTTTCTTATAATTATTGCAATACCTATGTCATATTCAACAATATCCCATCTTTATTATAAATATACTAAAGAGGAGAATATAACATATGAATTTATTGATATTGATGAAGGCTCTGCAAAACGTAATAAGATAGTGTATGGTACTGTTTTGGGAGTATCCGTTGTGATAAATATAATATATATTGTATTTTCCTTTAATACCAATCCATTTTCAAAGGTTGCCATATTCCATGAAACACAGATAACAGCGCATAGGGGAGCATCAACAAGTGCACCGGAGAATACGATGGCTGCATTTAAACAGGCAATGGAAGATATGGCGGACTATATAGAACTGGATATCCAGATGTCCAAGGATGGTGAGCTTGTTGTAATGCATGATAATTCAACATACAGAACAACAGGTGTTGAAGGCAGCATTTCTGACATGACGCTTGAAGAAATAAAGTCACTTGATGCAGGTTCGTGGTATGGAAAAGCATTTGCAGGAGAGAAGATACCGACCTTAAAAGAAGTTCTTGAATTAACCAACGGAAAGATTAACTTAAATATAGAGATTAAGTCGGCATATAACAGTGAGGCAATAGCAGAAAAGCTTGTCAGTATGCTGGAAGAGTATAAAATGATTGATGATTGTGTCATCACATCATTTGATTATAAAGCTATAAAAAAGGCAAAACAATGCAATGAAGATATTCAGGTAGGATATATTCTGTCAGTTGCGTATGGTGATTTTTATGAAATGGATGATGTGGATTTTTTCAGTATTAATGCATCATTTCTTACCAAAAGAACCGTTGATGCCATTCATAAATCAGGAAAAATGGTGTTTGCATGGACAGTTAATAATGAAACTTCAATTAAAAATCTTACCAATAAAGGGGTTGATAATATAATAACTGATGAGCCTGTGCTGGCAAGAGAGGTTATATATTCAAGAGATACAAGTGAGACACTTATTAATATGATTAAATATGTATTTAACGGATAAGAAACGGAGGTCATTATGTTAAGGGGTATAGGAACTTCCAAAGGAATAGGAATAGGACATGCACTTGTCCTTTCTGAGTATAATGAGAAAATAGAAGCTTATAATATAAGTGATTGTGAAGCTGAGAAAAAGAGGTTTCTTGATGCAAGAAATTCATTTATAAAAGAAACAGAGGAGCTCGTTTGTAAATTATCGGAAAAACTTGGCTCTGAGGATAAGAATGCACTTATATTAAAGAATCAGATTTATCTTATTAATGATGCTGAGATGGTAGAAGGAGTAAACAGCATAATTGATTCGGAAAAGATATGCAGTGAAGCAGCATTAAGAACTGTCTGCGACAGATATATAAAGATATTTATGTCAATGGATAGTGAGGCAATGAACCAGCGTGCGGCAGATATAGAAGATATGTGCAACCGTGTAATTCAGATACTTAACGGAGTGAAAAAGATTGACCTCACAAAGCTTATGCCGGGCACTATTATAGTGGCAAAAGAAATACATCCTTCAATGACAGCCGGCATGGATGCCGATAATGTTGCCGGTATTGTTTCTGAGAAGGGCGGAGATACATCACATGCGGCAATCCTTGCCAGAGCGTTGGAAATACCTGCTGTTCTTAGTGTAAAAAATGTGTGTGAATTGATAAAGGATGATGATTCTGTCATTGTTGACGGAGCATATGGAGAAGTTTTTGTTAATCCGATTCCTAAAACAGTTGAAATTTATAATAAAAAGAAAAAACAGTTTGAGCAGAAAGCGGAAGAACTTAAAAAATATATTGATAAGCAGACTATGACTGCTGATGGAAAAGAAGTTATGCTTGCCGCTAATATAGGAAATGCAGATGATGCGATAAAAGCTGTTAAGGACGGAGCAGAAGGTGTCGGGCTTTTCAGAACGGAATTCTTATTTATGAACGGAATTTCAATGCCGACGGAGGAAGAACAGTTTGAAAATTACAGAAGAGCGGCAGTAATACTTAAAGGAAGACCACTTACGATAAGAACACTTGATATTGGTGGAGATAAAGACATTCCGTATATGGGACTTGTAAAGGAAACTAATCCTTTTCTTGGTTACAGGGCTATAAGATTCTGTCTTGACCGAGTGGATATTTTTACAACACAGTTAAGAGCAATATTAAGAGCAAGCGCCTATGGAAAGATAAGAATAATGATACCTATGATTACTTCTGTAAGTGAAGTGCTTGAGGTTAAGAAGCTGATAGAAAAAATCTGCAAAAATCTTGATGCAAAGGGAATAGCATATGATAAGAGTATAGAAGTCGGAATTATGATAGAAACTCCGGCAGCAGCAGTTATGGCAGATGTGCTTGCAAAGGAAGTTGATTTCTTCTCGATAGGAACTAATGATTTGACACAATATACAATAGCTGTTGACAGAGGAAATGAAAACGTTTCATATCTGTATTCACCATTTAATCCTGCGGTATTAAGACTTATCAAGTATGTAATAAAATGTGGACATGATGCAGGAATAGATGTCGGAATGTGTGGTGAGGCAGCAGGAAATGAAGCAATGCTCCCATTACTGCTCTCATTCGGACTTGATGAATACAGTGTTACAGCAAGTAAGATATTAGAGACAAGGAAAAACATAGCATCATGGACATTAAAAGATGCATGCGATGTAGCAGCAAATGCCATGAATATGTCGACTGAAAAAGAAATATCTAATTATCTGAGTGATATAATAGCACAATAATTATGAATGTTTGTGAAATCTGAAGACTGATAAAGTTTTCAGAATGGAGGAGAATGTGAAGAATTTATATGATACAGACGAAGAGGTTGAAAGAGTTGTTTTGGTAGGCGTTGAGCTTGACCCTAAAGATGACGTTGAAAGCTCCTTGGATGAACTTAGCGAACTGGCTAAAACAGCAGGTGCCGTCACTGTGGCACGAATGATACAGTCAAGAGACAGCTATCATCCGGCAACCTATGTTGGAACAGGAAAAACTGAAGAATTAAGAAATGTTATAGCTGAGACAAATGCGACAGGTATAATATGCGATGACGAATTAAGTCCGGCACAGTTAAGAAACCTTGAAGATATTCTTGGAACCAAGATAATGGACAGAACAATGCTTATTCTTGATATATTTGCATCCAGAGCATCTTCAAGCGAAGGAAAAATACAGGTTGAAATGGCACAGCTTAAGTATCGTTCAACAAGATTGTCTGGACTTGGAACTACACTTTCACGACTTGGCGGAGGAATAGGAACAAGAGGACCCGGAGAGAAGAAGATAGAAACAGACAGACGTTTGATAAGAGACAGAATATCGAAGCTTTCAAAGGAACTTGAAGAGGTCAAAAGACACAGAGATGTTGCAAGACAGTTAAGAGAGAAGAACTCCTCATTTTCTGCGGCAATAGTGGGTTACACAAATGCCGGAAAATCAACATTGCTTAATTATCTTACAGGTGCAGGAGTATTGTCAGAGGATAAGCTTTTTGCGACACTTGATCCTACAACAAGGTCACTTACACTCCCTAATGGAGAAAAGGTTCTTTTAACCGATACGGTAGGATTTATAAGAAAGCTTCCTCATAATCTTATTGATGCATTTAAGAGTACTCTTGAAGAGGCAAAATATGCGGATGTTCTTATTCATGTTGCAGATTTGTCAAATGAAGATTTAGACAGGCATATGGATACTGTTTATAAGACATTGGAGCAGTTGGGAATAAAGGATAAGCCGGTAATAACACTTTTTAATAAATGCGATAAATTTGAAGAGCTTCCAACGGTGAAAGATCTGAAGGCTAAGTATACTATTAATATATCAGCAAAGACAGGTGAAAATATTGATAAACTCTTATTGTGTATACAGGATATAATTCAGGAGAGCAGGGTAAGAATTGAAAGATGCTTTGCCTATAGTGAGGCAGGAAAGATACAGCTTATTCGAGAGTATGGACAGTTGGAAAGTGAAGAATATACCGAAAACGGAATAGAAGTTAAAGCATATGTTCCAAGACAGATAAGTGACAGATTATAAGAATTGTTATTGTTATATGTCTTAAAATTTTTATAAAATGAATTGATGAATTGGGAGGTATAGCAGGATATGAATATTATTGCAGCTGTTGATAAAAAACTTGGAATCGGAAAAAATGGTGGATTATTGGTAAGTATACCGGAAGATATGAAACTGTTCAGGGAAGAAACGGTTGGTAAGGTTGTTGTAATGGGAAGAAAAACATTTGAAAGTCTTCCACAAGGACTTCCGCTTGTTGAAAGAACTAACATTGTTCTTACAACAAGTGAAGATTTTAAGCATGATAATGTTTATGTATGTCATAGCGTGGACGAGGTGTTAAATAAAGTAAAGGAATATCCGACTGATGATGTTTATGTTATAGGAGGTGCATCTGTATATGAGCAGATGCTTCCTTATTGTGATACAATCCATCTTACTAAAATTGATTATACATATGATGCAGATACTTATTTTCCGGACATATTTAAAGACGGAGTATGGCAGGAAACAGCAAGAAGTGATGAAAGAACATATTTTGACATATGCTATGAATTTGTAAGATACCAAAGAAAAGCATAAGTTATAATATATTGAATTTCTAAGAACTTTCTGATACTATAAACTCAATATCAGGATAATTCCTGAGTAAAATATAAGGGGAAATATTATGTTTTGTTCAAAATGCGGATATGATGCACAAAACGCAAAGTTTTGTCCAAAATGTGGCAATCCAATTAAAATAACACAGCCACAGCAGGAAACAGTAACACCACAGCAGAGTGTACAGCCACAGGGAAATGTACAGTCACAGCAGACAGGAGCGCAGCCACAGCAGTTTGGTGCGCAGCCACAGCAGACAGGAGCGCAGTCACAGCAGTTTGGAGCGCGGTCGCAGCAGACAGGCGCGCAGCCACAACAGTTCGGTACGCAGTCGCAGCAGTTCGGAGCGCAGCCACAGCAGTTCGGCACACAGCCACAACAGTTTGGCACACAGCCACAGATGGGGATGCCGCAACCACAATCCCAGCCTGAGATGCCTAAGGCTAAGAAGAAAAAGAAGAAATGGCCAATAGTTTTAGTATGTGTTCTGGCTGGAATCATATTACTTGGAGTGGCAGGATATTTTGCATATCCATACATAGATGAAATGCTTCATCCAAAGAAACAGGCAATAACAGCACTTAAGAATGCGGGAGCAGATTTCGAGTCTTGCATAAATGATAGTATAGATAAGTTCACAACAACAGGAATAAGCGATAAACAGGAGATGAAAGGTTCTTTTAAGATTGGTTCTGCTAATATTGATGGAAGCAATTATCTTTCATATCTTAAGGTTGACACAGTTAATTATGATATACAGACGAGTTTATCTTCTAATGAGATAAGCGGTACTGTAAGTCTTGCTTCAGGAAGCAGTAAACCGGTTGTTCAGGCAACATTTTACACAGATAACAGTTATTTATATTTTAACATTCCTGAGATTTCAAGTACATCATTCAGAGTTTCGTTATCATATCTTGGAGTCAGTACATACGGAAGTTCTGTTTACAGAGCAGGAAGCAGTGTGTCAGGACTTGGAAGCCTTAATTCTTCAACAGTTTCATTATATGCGGATGTTTTCAAAGCAGTTGTCAGTGACATAATGGGAGCGTTTGATAATATAGTTGATTCGTGTGAATATAATAAGGTTGAGAGTACTACATACCAGTCTGATAATGGTGATATTAAGGTAAATGTATTTGAAGTCACTGTTAACCAGAAAGCACTCGAGGCAGGCATTGATTCTGCTATTGATAATATCTATGGGGATTCAAAGCTTACTTCATATTTATCATTGCTTTCAATATACGGAATGAATAAAGATACGCTTAAATCAGAAGCCAAGAAAGAAATATCAGGTATGCAGCCTGTTAAATTCAAGATATATGTTAATAAGGACAACAAGATTGTTAAAGCAACAATTGATGCAAGCGAATTTGGAGAAGATAGCGGAGAGGTTTCAGCTTCATTTATAGGAAAAGATAATTTATATGATTATGTTGTCTTTGAAATAAAGGATGTTGAGAATGCTTCAGCTAAATTTGTAGTAAAGAAAGATTCTGATGACGTATCATTCAGCATGGATATAACACCTGACCAGACTCAGTATAAGGGCGAGTACATAAGTGCAGGAATAGATATGTCAGTATCAGGTACAAATGTTACAATTAAAAATGTATATGTCAAAGGAAAGGCAGATAAAGATACCATAGATGTATCAGGAAGCGGACAGTATGCACTTTCTAACTTCTCGTCTATGACATATGGAAAGTCATATTTTGGCAATACAATAGAAATTAATGACAAGTTCCTTTCTACACCGGGAATCAATGTTGTTGAGTATTACAATAATATTAATAAAATAGCACAGCAGCTGTTATCTGATTCTTTGTATAACCAATATTTTAAATCATTAAACAGCCAGATGATGATTCAGTAATATTTCTAAACAGTAAAATAATAACTCCTTATCGGAACAACGCCGGTAAGGAGTTTTTTATAAGAAAGTGTTCTATATGGTGTTTTATATGAAGTAATTGAGGTAATTGCCACAAGCTTATTTTTAAGAATAAACAATATAAGTATTATATCTGTATTTTCGTAAGCGCTGTTCCATTTTAACAGCATTTGCAAGGAAACGGAATGCACCCACCTGCACTTTATACAATCCGTCTTCGTAGATAATAAATGCCGGAAAGCCTTCAATTAACAGAGAGTTTAACATTCTTTCAGCATTATCTTTTTTGCGGTATGCTCCTACCTGTACCCGGTACAGAGGCTCATTTATTTCTTCATCTGAAATAACGTGTGTTACATTTGTATTTGCACCATTGCCGGTAGCAGCTGCTATATTGGATGATGATACGTTGGCAGCTGCCATATTCGGGGTATCGCTTGTGGTTTCTGCTGAAGGAATATCGGATTCTGATACGAATGTGGCAGTTCCTTTAGCGTTGGTTGTCTGGGTGTTGTCAGCCTCGCTTGAACTGCTGTTTAATGTTGCATCAGATTCATAATTATTTTTTGAAGGCATAATGCTTTGTAAGATTCCGTCAGCTATACCTTGTGCAATAGCATCAAAATTATCGTCAAACAGCCGGTTATCTTTTTCGTTATTTATAAATCCTGCTTCGACAAGAACAGCAGGCATTTTTGTCCTTTTTAACACAACAAGATTAGGACGTTCATCCACACCTAAATCCTTAAAGCCAATGTCAGTTAGATTTTTGTTGATATTTCTTGCTATCTGCGCCTTAATTCCACTATCGTCAAAAACAAGAGACTGTACTCCGTTATATTCACCGGGGGTTGCAGATGAATTTCTGTGGATTGATATGAAATAGTCAGCATTAGAATTATTAGCGTCAGTGGCTTTTTTAAATGGAGTTTCATATTCATCGGTTGTTCTTATATAGAAAACATCAACGCTATTATTTTCAAGAATTTTACCAACAGCCATCGCTAATTTAAGATTATCATCTTTTTCGTTACGTCCATTATATATGGCACCGTAATCACTTCCGCCATGACCTGCGTCAATAGCTACTACAGGTGCAGCCATATCAATTAGCCTCCAAACTTAAGTTATTTCATATTATTTTATGTAAAAACTATTGTCAGGTGCATGTTGAATGTAAAGAATATGACAAATACAAAAGTAAACAAGTATATAGTACATACCATTTGCATATAATAATCAAAAAACGAGGAAATGGAAATAAATGAACGTTGGATACGTACATACACTTGAAACACCACCTAACTATATAGACAGAGGAAGGATGAGGGTGAGTGTTTTTGACAGAGCAAATAACGGACCTGTATCCGGGGCGAGAGTAAGAATATCTTATACGGGAGAACCTGATTCTTTAATAGAAGAAACTTATACCAATGCAGATGGTCAGGTCGATTTGGAAAATCTGTCTGCCCCGCCTGTTGAATATAGTATGGAGCCTGGTGAAGAACAGCCGTATTCGGAATATACGGTGCAGGTAGATGCAAGAGGATATGATTCGGTTAATGTTTCGGGTTCTGAAGTGTTTTCGGGAGAAACTAATCTGCAAAATATTTATCTTAGGAAAAATGACGGAGATAAGCAGTATCAGAATATTGTGATACCGGCAAATACATTGTTTGGAAATTATCCGCCTAAAATTGCAGAGCAGGAGATAAAGCCTGTAAATGCTCCGGGAGAGATAGTATTAAGCAGAGTTGTAGTTCCTGAGATTATAGTAGTACATGATGGTGTCCCGACAGATTCAACAGCAATGGACTATTATGTAAGATACAGGGATTATATTAAAAATGTTGCGAGTAGTGAGATATATTCGACATGGCCAAGACAGACTATTGAAGCTAATATCCTTGCGATAATGTCATTTACATTAAACAGGGTATATACAGAATGGTACAGAAACCGTGGGTATAACTTTACTATTACTTCTTCAACGGCATTTGACCATAAGTGGATAAATGGAAGAAATTATTTTACAAGTATATCGGAGGTCGTTGACGAAATATTTGACAGCTATCTTTCAAGACCTAATGTAAAACAGCCGATCCTTACACAGTATTGTGACGGAAAAAGAGTAACTTGTCCTAACTGGCTCAGCCAATGGGGAAGCAAGTATTTAGGGGACCAGAATTATACGGCAATTGAGATATTAAGATATTATTATGGTGATAATATGTATATAAATACAGCTGAACAGATAAGTGGAATTCCTGCCTCATGGCCGGGAGCAAATCTTGATATTGGCTCAACCGGACAAAAGGTAATGCAGTTGCAGGAACAGCTGAATTTAATAGGAGAATTTTATAATGCAATACCGCGGCTTACTCCCGACGGTATATATGGAGAGCGTACAGCACAGGCGGTAAGAGAGTTTCAGAGAATATTCAACCTTCCACATACAGGAGTTGTGGATTTTGCAACGTGGTATAAAATATCAGACTGGTATGTAAGGCTGTCGGGAATAGCAGAGCTTGTGTGATGCAAACGCAAATACGATAACAAGAGCACTATGACCAATTGTTATATTCAGCATTAGTATTAGCAACCATTTAACATAAAAATAATACATAGGTTTTTGCGACTGTGTAAAGTGGAACAAAAGCCTATGTATTATTTTTATGCATTATAATTGCAATTGCTTAATCAGCTCTGTTTATCTATTATCTGTGTTCTCCCATAAAGAAGAGTGCAAGTGTACTGGGACCTGAATGTGCACCTATGGTAGGGCAGATGTAATTAATCCATATATTGTCTATACCCATGCGTTCCTTTACTTTGGCAGCAACAAATTCGGCATCTTCGATGCAATCGCCGTGACCGATGAATACCACATCTGTTTCGTTTTTGTAAGAACCCATGTATTCTTCCATTTTATCGACAAGCGCTGTAAGTGATTTCTTACGTCCGCGGGTTTTACCGACAGGAATTAAACGTCCCTCGTTATCTACATGAAGGATAGGCTTGATTCCGGCAAGAGAACCTATAACCGCTGTAGCCTTGGAAACTCTTCCGCCTCTGTATAAATGATTTAAATCATCAACTGTAAAGTAGTGGACAAAATTAAGAATATGTTCATTGAGATATTCGATAATCTCATCCATTGATTTGCCATTCTGTTTAAGCTGCATTGCCCTATATACTACAAGACCTTCGCCCATTGAAGCAGAAAGAGAATCGATTACAACAATTCTTGCCTCAGGATGTCTTTCCATTACCTCTTTGGCAGCTATGTTAAAGTTATTGCAGCTGCTTGATAATGCAGATGAAAATGCGATATGTAATATATCATATCCCTCGCAGACCCTTTTTTCCATGAGAGCTTCAGCTTCCTCAGGGTTACATGCCATTGTTGTAGGAAGCTCACCGCCTCTCATGCGGGCATAAAATTCTTTCTCACTTAAAGTATTTTCCGGTCCATAAATTGTATCGCCAAATGAATAAAAGAGTGTATGGACATCGATATTATTTTCTTTGACATATGAAGCAGGAAGATCTGCTGTTGTGTCGGTAGATATTAGAAAATCTCTCATAATACCATGATTCCTCCTAAAATATAATTAGTAAGGCAGATAGATTTTAATAATAAATAATCTGCTAAAACCAAATGTCTTCTTGACATAATACATATGTATATAATACTATAAATACGACAAAGATGTACATATAAATTTGACCATATTTTTTGATTATATTTCCCGTTACATTTCTTGTTATATTTCTAAAAAAAGTTGTTGACATAAATGTTATTAGATGATAATATTTAATGGTTGAAAAGCAAAGCAGAGTATCCACTCTCACCTTAGCGCAGAAGCGACTCGGGTTGATATTTATGAATATGCATGATAAACAGCACATATAATGCATTATGAGTAAAGTGGATAGTCTTGGCTATCCACTTTTTATATTTATTAAAGATATATTGACATATTATTTATGATTATGGAGGTGCACTACTATTAGCGATTTAATGATTAACGAGCAGATTCGTGATAAGGAAGTTCGAGTTATAGGAGAAGAAGGACAGCAGTTAGGCGTTATGTCACCTAAGGATGCTATGAAACTTGCAAGAGAGGCAGAGGTTGACCTTGTAAAGGTTGCGCCTTCAGCAGTACCACCTGTATGCAGACTTGTTGATTATGGTAAATATAAGTATGAACTTGTAAGAAAAGAAAAAGAAGCTAAGAAAAAGCAGAAGACTATAGAAATAAAGGAAGTCCGCTTATCACCTAATATAGATGTCAACGACCTTAACACAAAGAGTAATGCAGCAAGAAAGTTCATCGAAAAAGGTAATAAGGTTAAAGTATCTTTAAGATTTAGAGGAAGAGAGATGGCACATGTTGATTCAAGCAAGCATATCCTTGAGGATTTTGCAGAAAAGCTTAGCGACATAGCAGTTATCGATAAAGCTCCTAAGATGGAAGGCAGGAGCATGACAATGTTTTTAACTGAAAAACGTTAAAATAAATTTAAATACAAGATTATTGTAGGAGGATCATTATGCCAAAGGTAAAGACAAAAAGAGCAGCTGCAAAGCGTTTTAAAGTAACTGGAACAGGTAAATTAAAGAGAATGAAAGCTTATAAGAGCCATATCCTTACAAAGAAGACTACTAAGAGAAAGAGAAATCTTAGACATGCAGCTATGACAGATGCAACTAATGTAAAGACAATGAAGAAGATTATGCCTTATCTCTAAGATGTAGGTTGAATATTTAAGGAGGAATTTAGTAATGGCAAGAATTAAAGGCGGATTAAACGCAAAGAAGAAACATAATAGAGTATTAAAGCTCGCTAAGGGATACAGAGGAGCTAGATCTAAGCAGTACAGAGTAGCTAAACAGTCTGTAATGAGAGCACTTACAGAGAGCTACAAGGGTAGAAAGCAGAAGAAGAGACAGTTCAGAAGCTTATGGATTGCCAGAATCAATGCTGCTGCAAGAATGAACGGACTTTCATACAGCAAGTTTATGTATGGACTTAAGTTAGCTGATATCAACCTTAACAGAAAGGTATTATCAGAAATGGCAGTAAGTGATGCAGAAGGATTTGCTAAGCTTGCAGAAACAGCTAAGTCTAAGCTTGCATAATTAGTTGATATACTAACATTGCATACATATGCAGTGGAGGGGCAGACAAACAGAATATTGCCGGGTAAGAGTATCCGGAGTATATAATGAAAATGCTGTGTGCGAACGGTATAATACGTTGGCACACAGCATTTTTTGTGACAATATTGTGAAATATTAAAATGAATACTAGGAATTACATTTTCTTTATGTTATAATGCTTTGGTGATTTCTGATATGGAGGAAACAGATTATGAAAAAGAACATTTTTAAGAGAATCGCTGTTGCAGGCTTGTCAGTACTTGTACTTATGACAACAGCATGTAACACTAAGATAAAGGTTAATTATGATTATAAGGCTGAAGACTATGTTGAACTTGGTGATTATAAGAGCATTAATGTAACAGTCAATACAAGCTCAATCGTAACAGATATGGTTAATGAGCAGATTGAGTCAGACAGAAAAGATAATACTACATATAATTCAGTTACAAGAGGCGCTACTGACGGAGATAAGCTTACAGTTACATTTACAGGTAAGATATCAGGAGAGACAGCAAGCGATTTATCTAATGAGAATTATGAGATGGAACTTGGCAAGACTACATTCCCTATAGATGGATTTATGGATGCTTTATATGGCATGACAGCAGGAAGCAGCAAGATTATAACACTTACTGTACCTGAGAATTATGAAGATAATCTTGACTATGCAGGCAAGAGAATTGTTTATGAAATAAGTGTATCAGATGTGCAGCAGCCAAATGTTCCTATGCTTACAGATGCATATGTAAAAGAAAAGTTTTCATGCGAAACAGTTGCTGATTACAGAGAATATGTACAGTCACAGTTACAGACAAAGATAGATTTAAAGGTTCAGGCAGCAAAGGAAGAAGCTATTCTTACTAAGCTTCAGGAAGTATGCAAGATAAAGAACTATCCTGATGGCTTAATTGACAGCAGAAAAGACGAGCTTAGAACTACAGTTGAGTTTTATGCAAAGTTAAATGATATGACTATGGATGCATATTGCGAAAAACAGTATGGCATAGATTTTGATGAGTATGTAGAGCGTTCAGCAGCCCAGCAGCTTATATTACAGGCTATAGTTGAGAAAGAAAATCTTGTACTTACAGAGTATGAATATAAGGGAGAGCTTGAGTCATTTGCAAGCAGACTTGGTTCATCAGATAAGGATGCATTTGTAGAGAAGAATGGTAAAGATAAGATAGTAAAGGCTATGCTTACACAGCAGGCAGAAGAAATTGTTCTTCAGAATGCAACAGTAACAGAAGAGTAATAATTATATATTAACAAATAAAAAATGTAGAATATTTCACACGGTTTAAGACATACGGATGAAATATTCTACATTTATTTTTTATGATTTTATCTTTTAAATATCTTATAAAATCTAATCGTAATTTATCCGGGTATTAGTTAGTTCCTGTAGAACCAAAACCACCCTCGCCTCTTACTGTATCAGATAATTCATTTACTTCGTTGAAATCTGCTGTTATATATGGTGCAAGAACTAATTGTGCGATTCTGTCTTTTGGATTGATTGTTACAGACTCAGATGAGTGATTGTATAAAGCAACCATTATTTCGCCACGGTAATCGGCATCAATTACACCAACTTTATTAGCGGGAGCAACTCCCTTTTTGCATGCCATTCCGCTTCTTGCATAGATAAGACCTACAAGTCCTGCCGGTATTTCAAGTGCAATGCCTGTTTTGATAAATTCAGTTTTGCCTGGTTCAATGACAACAGGTGCTTCCATTCCTGAATAAAGGTCTGCACCTGCGGAAAATTCAGTTCCGTATGTAGGAACTACTGCATTGTCTGTGAGTTTTTTAAAATTGACTGTCTGTTTCATTAGATATAAGTACTCCTTTTTATTAATAAATTTTGCTTAGTCATATAAAAGTACGACCTGATTCTGTCTTAGTGATTCCTGCACAAGTATGGTTCTCTGGTTGGATGAGCCTTTGAATTTAAGCATCATATCTTTTAATTCTTCAACAAATTTTCCATCGACAAGAACATCAATATACGAGAGCATTTCTTTGGTCTCTTCCCATTTGGCACACATGTCCTCACAAATATCCTTGTCAAATAAATATCCTGTGAAGCACCATATATCTTTATCCGGAAGAAATCTCTTTACTGCACGCAGCAGTGGTAATAGTCCCTGCTGGTTAGTATGTTCAAAAGGTTCACCGCCAAGGAGCGTAAGCCCCTGTACATAATCGGGACGCATGGATTCAATAATATCATTAATTGTCTCTTCTGTAAAAGGTTTTCCATAGTTAAAATCCCATGCAATCTGGTTAAAGCAACCTTTGCATGCATGTGTGCAGCCGCTTACGAATAGAGAAGTTCTGACACCGGGGCCGTTAGCTATGTCATTATATTTTATTTCTGCATAGTTCATGTGTATCCTCCAATCTTAAAACATAAAATTTATAATAAGTTAGTTAAAGTAAACAAGCTTTTTGTAGCGATAACTAAAAATCAGTATTATAATTATATCATAAATAATCAACGTGCAATAAAAAAATATAAAAAGGAGTATGACCGTTATGTTTAATATATATTTGGACAAGTTATACCGTTACCCTAGAATTAAGGAAAATGTAAGCGTTGCAGTGCCTTTTGCAAAAGGAGAATTAAAGACGCTTGAACATCTTGCAATATTTCAGGATGACAGATCTGTGATGATACAGCCTAAGGCTACTTCTGTTTATGATGACGGAAGTATAAGATACCTTTTTGTAAGATTTCTGGCGGATATTCCTGCTAATAAGGGAACTAAGCTTATATGTGATATTGACAGTAATGTTGTTAATACTGATACAGGCATGGCAGTTAATAAAACTGAAAATGGATATCTGGTTGATACAGGTGCATTGAAATTTTCTGTAAAGAATAATTCAGCATTTATTTTTGATATGGTTGATGACGGAAGAAAAATATATAATCATGATAATTTTACAGGACCATATTTAAAAGAAGCTGATGGAATAACATATGAGATGAAGGTTGACGAATGGAGAGTGGTTGAAAAAGGACCTGTATGTACCATTTTGTCAGCTAAGGGTAATAACATATGTAATAGTGGTGATAAAAAGATTGCATTTGAATTGAGACTTACAGCCACATATGGAAAGCCTTATGTTGAAGTTGGATATAGGATTATTAATACATCGGATGATGAACTTAAGATTGCTTCGCTGGAATTTAAGTATAATGAGGGAGGCAATGTAATAAGCAGTGAAATACATGATATGCATCTTGATGCAGAAACAGATTCGACAGGCAGCGGAGATATAATGACCGATAATACATATAATGACGGACCGGTATTTCATACAAGAGGAATGCATGAAATGGAGCTTATCAATGAAAAGGCACCGGTTTCAACAGTCCGTACACTTGTAGGAAGCTCTAATTATAAGACAGATTTTTATATTGGAAAAGACGGAGCTGCGGTTAATAAGTTTATTAACGATAAAATGCTTGTAAAGGAAGCAAATGAACATTTTGCGGAAGTATTTTACGGAACTTTTATGGCTGACAGAACAGATGGTGAAGATGGGTTATGCATAACTGTATATCAGGCACAGCAAAATTACCCTAAAGCTATCAAAGCTGACAAGGATGGAATTGCTGTAATGCTGGTTCCTGAAGGTATTAATGAGGTTATTATGCAGTCGGGAATGGCTAAAGAGCAGAGTTTTCTTATGCATTTTCATGAGCCACAGGAAACTATAGCAGAGCTTGATAACAGAAGCACTATTTATCAGATGCCTGACAGACCTTATATTGAGCCTGAAATGTTCAAAAAATCAGGTGTTATGATAGATGTATTTCCTGAAAATAAGAATGATGATGTGGAGATAGCACTGATAGCCAAGGCAGATGCACATTCAAGATGTTATGGAATGATTAACTGGGGAGATTCGGTTGACCAGGGATATACAGAGCAGGGAAGAGGAAACGGAAAGCCTGTATGGAGCAATAATGAATACGATTATCCACATTCATGTGCTTTACAGTACGCAAGAACAGGTGTGAGAAGATTTCAGGACTATTTATTTACAGCTGCAAGACACTGGATGGATATAGATGTATGCCATTACAGCAGCAATGAGTTAAGAATAGGCGGACAGTGGGAGCATACTGCGGGACATTGTAAGAATGGCATTATGGTGTGTTCACATGAATGGGTTGAAGGACTTCTTGACTATTATCATTTTTCCGGTGATGAAAGAGCCTACGAGACAGCAATAGGTATAGGAGAGAATGTATGCAGACTTCTTGATACACCTATGTATGCACATGCAGGAGAGGCTAATGCAAGGGAAACAGGCTGGGCATTACGCACGCTGACAGCATTATATGTAGAGACCGGAGATACAAAATGGACCAAGAAATGCGACTGGATAATAAACAGCTTTAAGGTGTGGGAAGAACAATACGGACACTGGCTTGCACCTTATACCGATAATACTGCAATTAGAGTAGGATTTATGATATCTGTAGCTATTGGAAGTGTAATGAGATATTACAGAGTATTTCCAAGGGAAGATATTAAAGAAATGATTTTAAGAGAAGTTGATGATTTAATAGAAAATTGCATGCTGGATAATGGACTTTTCTATTATAAGGAACTTCCAAGCCTTACAAGAAACGGAAATAATACGTTATTGCTTGAATCACTTACAATAGCTTATGAGCTTACAGGTGATGTCAAATATCTTCTTCCGGGATTAAAAACATTTACAAGGGCAATAGCAGAAAAACCGGGAAACATTAATGGTAAGAAAGTAATAATAGATGATGCGGTAATATGTACCGGTGCAAGTACCAAAGGATTTGCTCAGGGATTCATACCACTTATTACATATTATAATGCATTGCAGGAAAATAATATTAAATTTTAGCTTAAGCATTTGACTAACAAGGGATAAGTCAATATAATGTAGTATAAATAACCATATATAATTAAAGTACTGACAGAAGCTGCTTTGATTAATATAAACTATTCTTATGCGTTTAGGTAACGCGGAAATGAGGCTGATATGAGAATTGGTATAAGAGCGCATGACGTTAAATATGCTCCATTAGAAGAGCTTATCCCTAACATACACAATCAGGGATTTCATTGTATGCATATAGCATTAAGCAAGTCTATTAAGGAATTTAAGCCTGAGGTAGAAACCATGACACCCGGACTTGCCATGTATATTAAGGAACTTTGTGCAGAAAATAAGGTTGATATAGCTGTACTCGGCTGTTACCTTAATTTATGTAACCCTAATCCTGAACAGCATAAGAAGATAGTTGAAAAATATATGGCGCATATTCGTTTTGCAAGTATTCTTGGCTGTGGAGTTGTCGGAACAGAGACAGGAGCAGTTAATGAGGAATATAAGTATGAGCCGGCTAATCATTCAGAAGAAGCTCTTGAATTATTTATTGAGAATTTAAGACCTATAGTTAAATATGCGGAGCAGTTTGGAGTTATAGTTGCAATAGAACCTGTATGGAAGCATATTGTATACACTGTAGAAAGAGCAAGAAAAGTTCTTGATGCAATAGATTCACCTAATTTACAGATAATCTTTGACCCTGTTAATCTTTTGTGTGTTGATAATTTATCAGAGCAGGATGAAATTATTAATAAAGCATTTGATTTATTGGGAAAAGAGATAGCAGTAGTACATTGTAAGGATTATGTTGTTGAAGGTAATGAACTTAAATCTATCGCAGCAGGAACAGGAAGCCTTAATTACCCACTTTTATTAAAGAAAATAAAAGAACATAAGCCATATGTTCATTGCACATTGGAAAATACAGTTCCGGAAAATGCAGTTGCAACAAGAGAATTTATGGAAAAGACTTACGCTGAATGTTAGGAGAGATTGTGTATGCCTGAAGAAATAGTTACAACAAAGAATAACGGCACTAAAATAATAGAAAAAGAAGAAAGAACAGTTGATACTCCTGCTGATTTTACAAGCCCGGAGGATTTGTATGATAAGCTTATCAAAGAGATAAGAAAATATCATCCATCAACAGATCTTACAGATATAGAAAAAGCATATAATGTTGCCAGAAAGGCACATGAAGGGCAGTTTCGTAAATCGGGTGAACCATATATAATTCACCCTATTTGTGTTGCCATAATTCTTGCAGAACTTGAGCTTGATAAGGAGACTATTATAGCAGGCCTGCTTCATGATGTTGTTGAAGATACTGTTATGACAAGTGAAGATGTTGCAAAAGAATTTGGTGATGAAGTTGCATTGCTTGTTGACGGTGTTACAAAGCTTACTCAGTTAAGCTATGAGCATGATAAGATAGAAGTTCAGGCAGAAAATCTTCGTAAGATGTTTCTGGCAATGGCTAAAGATATAAGAGTAATTATGATAAAGCTTGCCGACCGTCTGCATAACATGAGAACCATGCAGTATCAGTCGCCTGCAAAACAGATAGAAAAGTCAAGAGAGACTATGGAAATTTATGCTCCAATAGCTCACAGACTTGGTATCAGCAAGATAAAGGTCGAACTTGATGACTTATCAATGAAGTATCTTATGCCGGACATTTATGCTGACCTTGTAGAGCAGGTTAATTTGAACAGACCGGGAAGAGAAGCATTTATACAGAGCATTATAAAAGAAGTAGGCATGCATATAAGCAATGCCGGTATAGAAGCTGAGATAGACGGAAGAGTTAAGCATTTCTTCTCTATTTACAGAAAAATGGTTAACCAGAACAAGACACTTGACCAGATATATGATATATTTGCGGTTCGTATCAAGGTAGAAACGGTTAAAGACTGTTATGCTGCACTTGGTGTTATACATGAGATGTATAAGCCTATTCCGGGAAGATTTAAAGACTATATAGCAATGCCTAAGCAGAACATGTATCAGTCTCTTCATACTACTCTTATAGCTTCTAACGGACAGCCATTTGAGATACAGATCAGGACATACGAGATGCATAAGGTTGCCGAATATGGTATTGCCGCGCATTGGAAATATAAAGAGGGAAAATCAGGTGAGAAGGGTAATAGCACAGAGGAAGAGAAGCTTAGCTGGTTAAGACAGATTCTTGAATGGCAGAAGGATATGTCAGATAATAAGGAATTCCTGTCTTCTATTAAGAGTGACCTTGATTTATTCTCAGACAGTGTATACTGCTTTACTCCAACAGGTGATGTAAAGACTCTGCCGGCAGGTTCTTGTCCTATAGATTTTGCGTACAGTATTCATAGTGCTGTCGGAAATAAGATGGTTGGTGCAAGAGTTAACGGAAAGCTTGTTACAATTGATTACCAGATTAAGAACGGCGACAGAATAGAGATTATTACATCGCAGAATTCTAAGGGACCAAGCAGGGACTGGCTTTCAATAGTAAAAAGTACACAGGCAAAGAATAAGATTAACCAGTGGTTTAAGCAGGAATTAAAGGAAGACAATATATTAAAGGGCAAGGAACTTGTAAGCAATTACTGCAAGAGCAAGGGAATTGTACTTTCAGAAATTACAAAGCCTGAATATATTGAGAAAGCACTTAATAAATATGGTTTCAAAGACTGGGAATCAATGCTTGCTTCTGTAGGTCATGGCGGACTTAAGGAAGGTCAGATTGTTAATAAGTTAAATGAAGAATATCAGAAGGTTAAGAAGGCTGAAGTAACAGATAAGGATATTCTTGAGGAAATAGTCCAGAATGAAAATAAGGCAAAGCAAAACAGCAAGAAGAACAAGGGCGGAATTGTAGTTAAAGGAATACATGATGTTGCTGTACGTTTTTCAAAGTGCTGTAATCCTGTTCCGGGAGATGAGATTGTAGGCTTTGTTACAAGAGGAAGAGGAATTACAATCCACAGAACTGACTGTGTTAATATACTTAACTTCCCTGACAGCGAGAGAGCACGTCTTATTGATGCAGAATGGGAAGCAGGAGATTCAAAGGAAGATAAATATAGTGCAGAAATTAATATTTTTGCCAATAACAGAACAGGTCTTATTGTCGATATATCAAGAATATTTACAGAGGCCGATATTGACGTTAAGTTTATGAACAGCCGTGTTAATAAGAAGCAGGTAGCTACTATTAATCTTGGATTTGATATTCATGGAAAAGATGAACTTAACAGAATTATAGAAAAGCTTCGTAATATTGACGGAGTGACAGATATAGTGAGAGCAACAGGCTGATGAGATAAGAAAAGGGGTGTACAAAATGTACACCCTTTGTGTTTGGAGGTTTGGTATGGGACAGATTAGTGTCGACGTAAAGGTTCTTGGAATGGTTAGAACTAATTGTTATTTGTTGAATAATGATGAAATTAATGAATGTGTTCTTATAGATGCTGCTGATAATGCGGATGAGCTTATCAGAATGGTTGAAGCACATGGAAGTAAGTTAAAGGCGGTTTTGCTTACACATGGACATTTTGACCATATTCTTGCAGCGAAGGAAGTCTGTGAAAGATGTGGTGTTAAGCTGTATGCTTCTTTGCAGGAACAGGAGGTACTTGAGTCACCTGTTATCAATCTTTCAGAAAATTATGGGATGAATGTTTCTATCAAAGCAGATGAAACATTATCTGACGGACAGATACTTAACCTTGCAGGAATGGATATTAAGGTATTACTTACACCGGGACATACCAAGGGTGGTGTATGCTATTATGTGGAGTCTGAAAATATCCTTTTTTCAGGAGATACTTTGTTTGCAGAGTCTGTCGGAAGAACGGATTTTCCAACCGGAAGTATGTCTATGATTGTAAGGTCTATAAAGGATAAGATTATGGTACTTCCTGATAATACAAGAGTATATCCGGGACATGGAGAGGGTACTTCTGTAGGATATGAGAGGATAAATAATCCTTTTTTATAAAAATAATTATCCGGGAATAAATAAGGTGGATGTATTAAAGAAAATATATAGATAATTAACAGAATTAGTGGCTGATAAACAGATGTCATAAGGTAATGGAGACAGGTATGATTTTTATAGATGTAGATGATGATGTGTTTTATGATGATGCTGTAGTACTTACAAGATCATTTTATCCAAGAGAAGAAGTAAAAAGATATAAAGCAGGGGAAGAACTTTCGGATACGGATATTCTGCTTAAACCATATATACCTGATTATGCAGGGATGGACAAGAAACACGCACACGAGGCGTTTAAGGATTCATATTATAAATATTTATGTGAAAAAACAAAAAAAACACTTCCATGGGGATATCTTACAGGAGTAAGACCAAGCAAAATAGCATATTTAATGTTAGAAGACGGCGTTAGTGAAGCTGATATAAAGAAGCATTTTATCAATGATCATTATGTAAGTGAGGAAAAAGCTGCTCTTGCGTTAACTGTAGCAAAGAAGGAGTTAGACATACTGACTGATTTGGACTATAAAAACGGTTACAGCCTTTATATTGGAGTACCATTTTGCCCAAGTATATGTTTGTATTGCTCATTTTCTTCATATGCTCTTGGAGCATATAAGGATTATGTTGATAAATATGTTGATGCACTTGTTAAGGAAATACATTTTGTGGCAGATGCAATGAAGGGCAGAAGACTCGATACTGTATATATGGGAGGAGGAACTCCTACAACGCTTAGTGCAGCCCAGTTAGACAGGGTGCTTACCGAACTTGAGAGTTCATTTGATTTGACAAAATGCAGAGAACTTACGGTGGAAGCCGGACGTCCGGATAGTGTGACCATAGATAAGTTTAAGGTGTTAAAAGAACATAATGTAGGAAGAATTTCTATTAATCCGCAGACGATGAATCAGAAGACACTTGATTTAATAGGCAGAAAGCATACAACAAAAGATATAGAAAATGCATATGAAATGGCAAGAGAATCCGGACTTGATAATATCAACATGGATATGATTCTTGGACTTCCGGGTGAGGGTGTTGAAGAAGTTGCAAACACTTTAAACAGGATAAAGGAATTTGCACCTGCAAGCCTTACTGTACATTCACTTGCGATTAAGAGGGCATCAAGACTTAATATTTTGCGTGAACAGTATGCAGAGCTTTCAATTGAGAATACTGACCGAATTATTGATATGACTGAGCAGGCAGCTAAGGAACTTGGCATGGAGCCATATTATATGTACAGACAGAAGAATATGGCGGGCAATTTTGAAAATGTTGGTTATGCAGTTCCGGGTAAAGAATGTATTTATAATATCCTTATTATGGAGGAAAAACAAACAATAATCGCGTGTGGAGCCGGAGCAAGTTCTAAGGTGGTGTTCCATAATGAGTCTGATGACAATCACTCTGTAAGAATTGAGCGTATCGAGAATGTCAAGGATGTGAGAAGCTACATCGACAGGATTGACGAGATGATTGAGAGAAAAAAGGTGTTCTTTGAGGAGAATGAGTTTTAGAAAAATATATGAGATTATAATTTAGGGATGGGATATTAAAATGCAATATAAAAAATATAAATACATATGCGTAGGTCTTGTTATGATTATATGCCTATTGCTAGGGTATATAGTTGGTATAAGAAAGAATAACAATAATGAAGAGAGTGAAAGTGTTATATATCAAACAGATGATACAAGTTCAGAGTCTGCAAGTGATTTGTATGTTTATATGTCTATTTTTTTAAATGAAGGTATATCAGAGGAGGAAAGGAATAATATAATAAGCTATCTTGAGGGTATTGATGGAGTTGGAAGCATAACATATATAAGCAGTGAAGAGTCGAAAGCACGATTTGCTAATGATTACTTTGCAGATTATCCTGAATTGGCTGAAGGACTTTTTGACGATAATACTTTGTTATTTAGTGAAAGTTTAAGTGTCAGGGTTAATAGAAATGATTATGCAAAAATTAGAAAAGATATCTCAGAAAGATTTGCAAATTCAATTCATTATGTGACATAAAATGAATTAAAATAAAAAGCACAAAAAAGGGAAGAATAAAAATTGATTAAGTTTAAAAGAAACATGACTAAATACATTTTAGCATTAATAATTGTAATACTAATAATGATATTGGTTATGTTTATATATAGATTTGAAAAAGTCCATAGTATATACAGAGAGGAAAATGATGAGCAGTATTCTACGGAACAATCAGATTTAGGAAATGAAAATTTAAACAACTCTGAAGGATTAAGTGATAAAAACAGCATAGATAAATGTCCTTTTTTTGAGCAGCTTAACGCTTGCTGGAAAGTTCAACTGCCGGTTTCAAAAGACGAAGATGCATCTTCGGTAAAAGAAGTTGGAAAAGGAACAGCAATACCATTTGATGGATATTATGATAAATATTTTTATTATGATTATAATGACAATTCATTGGTTTTGTATACGCCCGTAAATGGCCAAAAAACTGCGAATACAAGTTATACACGTACTGAACTTAGACAGATGATTTCAGACAGGAATAGTGACAATTGGGGTTGGAGTGGCCGTAATAATCTTAAGGTTGAAGAAAGTGTGAATAAAGTTTCCGCTAACGGTAAAGTTATGGTATGTCAGGTCCATGCGATATGTAAAGATGGCGCAAATGGACCGGTGCCTTTAAAAGTGATATATGAAGGAAACAAGAAAAGACTTGCTGTTAGTTTTACAATAAATGCAGGTTCTAAAGAAAAAAATACATATTATTTTGAAAATGTAGAGCTTGGCCAACACTTTGTTGTAAAGATAGAAATGCAGGATTATAATGCTAAGGTTAAAATAGAAAGCAATGGTAAAAAGGAATGCTTTGAACATGATTATTCATTAGAAGCTGACAGCTGGAGCGAGTATAATAATTATTTTAAAGCCGGTAATTACATTCAGGATTCTGATGATAATAGTGAAAATGCGGGCTCAGAAGTAAGGATTTATTATATAAACACGGAAGGAAATTATATAAATGAGAAAAATTAATATAAAATTACTGCTTAAAAGTTTCGCGGTAATAGCTGCAATAATATTAGTGGTAAGTTTTTCAAATAATTTAATAATGGTAAGAGCCGCCAATGAAAGCACTGCCACAGCTGCATCTACTTCAAATGGTGCATCTTATGAAGTGACAGAAATAAGCAGTGCAAAACAATTACTTGAGGCTGCCAAGTCAGAAACGGGAAGTTACAGGCTGACAAGTGATATAGATATGTCAGGAATAAAGTGGACACCTTGGGATTTTAAGGGGACATTTGACGGTGACGGACATAGTATTCTTAATCTTACTGTAACTGAAGCGGGCAGCAAAACTACCGTTACTTATGACGGAAACCGTAATCCTTATGATACTTATGGCGCAGGATTCTTTGGAGTCCTTGATAATGCTAAGGTTAGTAACGTTAATTTTTATGGAACCAGAGTAGAAATCACATCTGATAAATATTGCTTTGCTGCTCCTATAGCAGGGGTGAGTCAGGACAGCGATATATCGGATTGCAATATAGAAAATGCATATGTCAGTATGACAAGTTCTGCCACTATGTGGGGAGTCGGTGGAATAGCAGGATATGGAAGCGGTAATCTTGACAGGGTAAAGACAGACGTTAAGCTTATCTGCATAGATTCTGATGCTGAAAAAAGAGATGAACAGTTTATGGGAGGCGCCTTTGGAGCCGGATTTATGAACACAAGAGACTGTGTCATAAAAATAGACGGATACGATTCGGAACACGGATATGCGCATAACGGTGGTATAACAGGAATGTATATGGTGTATCCTGCTGAACGTGACAGTTCATTCAGCGGAGAATTTTTAAGAGATAATGTTACTGGTAAGATTACATTTTACGAGGACAATAAAGACAGAAGAGCATACTGCAAGGCTGCTTTTGGAGAGGTGCTTAGTGTAAAATATAAGCTTGACGGGTTTGAGTCTGATTTTACTAGAAATGAAGTCTATGATTATTCGCAGAACCTAAAGCCGGAAATGTGCGAAAGTCCTGTATATGCGGATGTGGTAACTGAGCCAAAGGAAAATGAATTTGGCTATACAACACATACATGTAATAAATGTGGCTATACATATATTGATTCTTATAAGATTTATGGAGTGAATTCATCATTAACAGATGAAGATGCGCAGAATCCGGATGATATTTCTAATGAAAATGCGGATGTTGATGAAAATAGTGTCAAAAACTCAGCTGTGGGAATTAGTACCATGCAGTTAATATTAATAATTGCAGGAGTGTTGGTTATTGCAATTGTTGTGCTTCTGGCTGTTATGAAACATCGAGCAAAGTACAAGACAAAAAATAGGCAAAAATAAGCAAAATTAAGCAAAATATCATGCAAAATGTTATGCGTGAAGTAAAAAAGATTGAAGCAAATCAAGAAATATGTCATAATATCAAGGTATGTATTAATGTGGATTATAGGAAAGGTAGGTTTATTAATATGTCAGAAATACATAGTATAGATGCAGAGGATGATCAGTTCGCATATCGTTATGATACACAGTTACTTATCGATAGAAGAGATAAGGATCTGGATGAAGATGAGATAGCTGATTATATTACAGATCATATAGAAGGAAACAGCCTTATAGCTGCCGGAGATGAGGATCTTGTAAAGATACATTTTCATACTAATGAGCCTTGGAAGGTGTTGGAATACTGCAATACTATCGGAGAGATATATGATATTGTAGTTGAGGACATGATTCGTCAGTCAGCAGGTTTACAGGGATAAATCTAAAATAATAGTTACGGATATTGATTATTTTAGTATTATAAATTGGAACAGGTTTTATTTGGAGGATTATTTGGGATGTTGCAAGAAGAAAATGAAGACCTTCTTGGATATATTATAAATGATTTTAAAAGTGGGTTAAGACATGGTGTACTTGTTGCAAATCTTTCTTATGAACTTGCTAAAAGACTTGGCGTAGATGAAAGTTACGCAAATGATATAAAGCAGGCGGGACTTATTCATGATATAGGGAAACTCAAGCTTTCACAGTATTTATACGGACGAGACAGCAGGAGTCTTTCTATAGAGGAAATGAAATATATGCGTATGCATTCCAAGATAAGTTATGATGTGCTTAAGAAATATGGATATCCGGATTCGGTTATGGAAATAGTTTTAAGGCATCATGAATGTTACGATGGAAGCGGTTATCCTGATAATATGTCAGGGGAAGATATTCCTCTTGGGGCAAGAATCCTTAAGGTGGCAGATGAATTTGCTGCATTAATAGCAGACAGACCGTATAGAAAAGCATTTGATATAGATACAGCAGTGGATATAATGATTGAAGAAATCAAAAATATGGATATGCATGTGTTTATCGAATTTCAGAGAATGATACATGAAGAAAGCACGTTAAAGCTTATAGAAAACAGCAAGTTAGAACTTGATGATTTGGATATTAGTGATATACTACAATAAGTGTTGAATACATCATATTAATTATTTAGTAGATTATAAGTGCATTTCAAAGGCACAGGAAAGAGGAAAATATGGCTGAATCAATGGTAGGATTGAAAAGAACACACAGATGTACAGAAGTTTCCGCAGCTAATGTCGGCGAAACAGTTACATTGATGGGATGGGTGCAGAGAAGACGTAATCTCGGTGCACTTATATTTGTTGATTTAAGAGACAGAAGTGGTCTTGTACAGATTCTTTTTGATGAAAATGTTATAGGAAAAGAAGGCTTTGATAAAGCTTATACACTTAGAAATGAATATGTTATTGCAGTAGTCGGAAAAGTACAGAAAAGAAGTGGCGCTGTAAATGAAAACTTAAAGACAGGAGATATAGAGATTGTAGCTGAGTCGCTCAGAATATTGTCAGAATCAGAGACACCTCCATTTCCAATTGAGGAAAATATACAGACAAAGGAAGATATAAGACTTAAATACAGATGTCTTGATTTAAGAAGACCTGATATCCAGTCTAACATTATAATGAGAAGTAAGGTTGCAACTCTTACAAGAGCATTTCTTGCTAAGGAAGGTTTCCTTGAAATAGAGACACCAATGCTTACAAAGTCAACACCTGAGGGAGCAAGAGATTACCTTGTACCAAGCAGAATTCATCCTGGTAAGTTTTATGCACTCCCACAGTCACCACAGCTTTTTAAACAGATGCTTATGTGCTCAGGTTATGACAGATATATGCAGATAGCAAGATGCTTCAGAGATGAGGATTTAAGAGCTGACAGACAGCCTGAGTTCACTCAGATAGATATGGAATTATCATTTGTTGATGTAGATGATGTAATAGATGTTAACGAAAGACTTCTTGCATATTTATTCAAAGAAATACTTGATGTTGATGTTAAGCTTCCAATTCAGAGAATGACATGGCAGGAGGCTATGGACAGATTTGGTTCAGATAAGCCTGATTTAAGATTTGGAATGGAATTAAAGAATGTATCTGATATTGTTAAGGACTGTGGCTTTGGTGTGTTTACAGGAGCACTTGAAAATGGTGGCTCTGTAAGAGGTATTAATGCCAAAGGACAGGGTGGCATGCCACGTAAGAAGATTGATGCATTGGTTGATTTCGCAAAGGGTTATGGTGCTAAGGGACTTGCATATATTGCAATTCAGGAAGATGGTACATTTAAGTCATCATTTGCAAAGTTTATGACAGAGGATGAGATGAATGCCCTTGTTAAAGCTATGGATGGCGAGGCAGGAGATTTATTATTATTTGCTGCTGACAGAAATAAGATTGTATGGAATGTTCTTGGTGCATTAAGAGTAGAACTTGCAGGACAGATGGGACTTCTTGATAAGTCTGATTACAAGTTCTTATGGGTAACAGAGTTCCCACAGTTTGAATGGTCAGATGAAGAGGAAAGATACGTTGCAATGCATCATCCATTTACAATGCCTATGGATGAGGATCTTGATATGCTTGAAACTAATCCAGGTGCAGTTCGTGCCAAGGCTTATGATATCGTACTTAACGGTACTGAAATCGGTGGAGGTTCAGTAAGAATCCATCAGGCAGATGTACAGTCAAGAATGTTTAAGGCACTTGGTCTTACAGATGAGACTGCCAATGAAAAGTTCGGTTTCCTTCTTGATGCATTTAAGTATGGAGTACCACCACACGCAGGACTTGCTTATGGTCTTGACAGACTTGTAATGCTTATGGCTAAGAGAGATTCAATCAGGGATGTTATAGCATTTCCTAAAGTTAAGGATGCTTCATGCCTCCTTACTAATGCACCTGATGTTGTTGATGATAAGCAGCTTAAGGATCTTTCAATCACAATAAGCGAGAATGAAGAAGAGTAAGGAAATTTCTTTATAATCGAAGAATTATTGCACAAATGTATTAATATGCATTGACTTATTAATAAATAATCTATAAAATTAAAAACCAGATGGAATTTATAGAAAAACGGAGGTTGTAATATGTATTCATTTAACGAAGTATCATCATATGATCCTGAGCTTGCTAAAGCCATGGATGATGAATTAGCAAGACAGAGAAGCCATATTGAATTAATAGCTTCAGAGAACCTTGTAAGCAAGGCTGTTATGGCAGCTATGGGAAGTCCATTAACTAACAAATACGCAGAAGGATATCCAGGTAAGAGATATTATGGTGGCTGCGAATATGTAGATGTTGTTGAGACTCTTGCAATCGAGAGAGCTAAGAAGTTATTTGGCTGCGAATATGCAAATGTTCAGCCGCATTCAGGAGCACAGGCAAACCTTGCAGCATTCTTTGCAATGGTTGAACCGGGTGATACAGTTATGGGTATGAGCCTTGATTGCGGTGGACATTTATCACATGGTTCACCTGTTAATATTTCAGGTAAATATTTTAATATTGTACCTTATGGTGTTACAGCTGAAGGATTTATAGATTATGATGAAGTTTTAAGAATTGCTAAAGAATGCAAGCCAAAGATGATTATCGCTGGTGCTTCAGCATATGCAAGAATTATTGACTTCAAGAAATTCAGAGAAATATGTGATGAGGTTGGAGCATACCTTATGGTAGATATGGCTCATATTGCAGGACTTGTTGCCGGTGGTGCACATCCAAGCCCAATTCCATATGCTGATGTTACAACAACAACAACACATAAGACTCTTAGAGGACCAAGAGGTGGTATGATTCTTAGTTCTGCTGCTAATGCTGAGAAGTTTAAGTTTAACAAGGCAGTATTCCCAGGAATTCAGGGTGGTCCATTAATGCATGTTATCGCAGGTAAGGCTGTCTGCTTAAAAGAAGCTCTTGAGCCTGAATTTAAGACATATGCAGAAAATGTTGTTAAGAATGCATCAGCTCTTTGCAACGGACTTATGAGCAGAGGATTTGATATTGTTTCAGGTGGTACAGACAACCATTTAATGCTTGTAAACCTTCTTAGCAAAGGAAAGACTGGTAAGGAAGTTGAAAAGCTTCTTGATGCAGCTAATATCACATGTAACAAGAATACAATTCCTAATGATCCTGCATCTCCATTTGTAACAAGTGGTATCAGACTTGGTACAGCAGCTGTTACAACAAGAGGATTTGATGAGGCAGATATGGATGTAGTAGCAGAAGCTATTGCACTTCTTGTTGATGATGTTGATGCTAATCAGGCTAAGGCTATGGAAATGGTTAAGGCACTTACAGACAAACATCCATTATATGAATAAGAATAATTAGAAGTATAGAAGACAAATACATAAAAAGAACGGGGTTGTCGCCCAAATGATTTTCAATCGTTAAAGCGGCAGCTCCGTTCTTTTTATATTATATATGTGCTGTTATACTGGCTTATTCTATTCGTATTATGAAATGTAGATTGTATGCTCTAATAAAATAAATATTTTGAAAATAAAAATAAATGCTTGACAATGAACAACACGTGAGATATAACATATATAGTTTGATAATCAAAATATAATAGATTCAAAATAAAAAATAAAGTTGAAAATAGAAAGATTAAGATAATCAAACCATAATACATATTTATATTTGGGAGGATGAGGTGAAAGCAAAGATAACGGGTACCGGAAGTTATATTCCTAAGAGTATCTTAACGAATGATGATTTATCTAAAATGGTAGATACCAGCGATGACTGGATCAGAAGCAGAACTGGGATAAGAACACGCTATATTGCAAAAGAGGAATCAACTTCCTATATGGCATCCAGAGCGGCAGAAAAAGCAATCGATAACGCGGGAATCAGCATTTCTGATATAGATATGATAATTGTTGCAACATCAACTCCCGATTATGGATTTCCTAATTGTGCTTCGCTGGTACAAAAAGAAATTGGGGCAATAAATGCTGCGTGTTTTGATATAAGTGCTGCCTGCTCAGGGTTTATCACTGCTTTGATTACGGCAAAAGCTTTTATAGAAACCGGGAAATATAAAAAGATTCTTGTTGCAGGAAGTGACAGGATGTCATCGATAGTTGACTGGAAAGACAGAAGTGTGTGTGTGTTATTTGGAGATGGCGCAGGTGCGGCAGTTATCGAGGCTGAAAAGGAATACAGAAAGTCTGATGTATCCGGAATATCAGCAGATATTACAGATTATGAGTTGCATAATGACGGAAATATTTCAGAAGTTTTATCAGGTGGTTATAAGTTGCCAATATCCATGAATGGGCAGGAAGTCTTTAAATTTGCCGTACGAAAGGTACCTTTGTCAATAGAGACATTGTTGAAAAAGAATAACTGTGAAATAAAAGATGTGGATTATTTTATTCTGCATCAGGCAAATGTAAGGATAATTGAAAGCGTATCAAAAAGGCTTAAAACAGATATGGCAAAGTTTCCTGTTAACCTAGACAAATACGGAAATACATCAGCAGCCAGCATTCCGGTTCTTTTAGATGAAATGAACCGTAATAATAAATTTAAAAATGCTAAAAAGGTGGTTCTGTCCGGTTTTGGAGCCGGACTTAGCTGGGGAAGCATCTTATTAACAATGTAATTTTACAAGAATAAACAATTAAAAGGAGATTTTGAAAATGTTAGAAAAGTTAAAAGAATTAGTAGCACAGCAGTTAGGTATCGATGAGGCGGATATTAAGCCGGAATCAAATTTTAAGGATGATTTAAATGCAGACTCGTTAGATTTATTTGAACTTATTATGTCTCTTGAAGAGGAATATTCCATAGAAATTCCGTCAGAGGATTTAGAGAAGCTTACAACAGTACAGACTGTTATAGATTATTTTAGTGCAAAAGGGGTTAATTAATAATGAAAACCAGAGTTACAGAGTTGCTTGGAATTGAATATCCGGTTATACAGGGTGGAATGGCATGGGCTGCTGATGCTAATCTTGCAGCTCATGTATCCAAGGCAGGCGGCATCGGATTTATAGGTGCTGCCAATGCACCTGCCGAATGGGTAAGAGAGCAGATTAGAGAAGCAAGAAAGATAACAGATAAGCCTGTAGGTGTTAATGTAATGCTGCTTAGCGAACATGTTGAAAAAGTAGCACAGGTTGTTGCAGAAGAAAAGGTTGCAGCAGTTACAACAGGTGCCGGCAATCCGGCTAAGTATATGAAGTTATGGAAGGATGCCGGAATAAAGGTTATACCTGTTATTGCTTCAGTTGCACTTGCAAGAATGATGGAAAGGGCAGGAGCGGATGCGCTGGTTGCAGAAGGAATGGAATCGGGAGGACACATCGGTGAACAGACAACTATGACTTTAGTTCCACAGGTTGTTGATGCAGTTAATATACCGGTTATAGCAGCCGGAGGTATTGGTGATGGAAGAGGTGTCCTGGCGGGTTTTATGCTTGGAGCAGAAGCTGTACAGTTAGGAACAAGGTTTGTTGTGGCAAAAGAATCAACAGTAAGTCCTGAATATAAACTGAGGATATTAGCAGCTAAGGATATAGATTCAGTTGTTACAGGAAGAAGTACAGGACATCCTGTCCGTTCATTAAGAAATCAGATGACCAGGGAATATCTTAACCTTGAAAAAAAGAATACATCATTTGAGGAGCTTGAACATCTGACATTAGGGGCGCTCAGAAAAGCAGTTGTTGAAGGCGATGTTAAGATGGGAACAGTCATGGCAGGACAGATAGCAGGAATGATAAAGAAAGAGCAGACTTGCGAAGAGATAATAAATGAACTTATGCATGAAGCAGAGGAAGTTTACAAAAACAGAAAGATATATTTTTCTTAAACAGACATTGTTTGTGATATGAAAATAAGACAGGAAGAAGATAAGAAAGGCTGATATTTATTATGGGAAAAACAGCATTTATGTTTCCGGGACAAGGCGCACAGTATATAGGAATGGGCAGGGACTTTTTTGAAAAATATAATGTCGCCAGAGAGTGTCTGCAAAAGGCATCAGAGATAACAAATCTTGATATAAATCATCTTATACTTGAAGATAATGCTGAGATTAATATAACAGAATATACACAGATAGCATTATTTGTAACAGAGATGGCCATGTATAAGGTTGTGTCATCTAAAAATATACATTCTGATGTGAATATAGGCTTATCATTAGGCGAGTATAGTGCGCTTACAGCATCAGGAGTTTTAAGCTTTGAAGATGCATGTATGATTGTCAGAAAAAGAGGCATCTATATGGACAGCGAAGTTCCAAAAGGACAGGGAACAATGGCGGCAGTTCTCGGCTTGAGTGCTGAGACAGTGGAAAAGTACGTTAACAAATGTGAAAAGGAAAATAAAAAGGTATATGCTGCAAATTATAACTGTCCGGGGCAGATAGTGATTTCGGGTTTAAGGGAAGATGTACTTGGTTCATTTGACGAATTAAAATCCCTTGGTGCAAGAAGGGTTATGGAACTTAATGTAAGCGGTCCATTTCATTCAGGATTATTAAAGAATGCAGGAGACAAATTATATAAAGAATTTGAAAATGCCAAATTTAATTTACCTCAAATTCCCTATATTGCTAATGTGAATGCAGATTATGTAACTGAGAAAACCGGCACAGATAATATAAAAGACATGTTAAGAAAACAGGTATATTCGTCTGTGAAGTTTGAACAGTCGGTGAGAAAACTTTTAAATGACGGAGTAGATACATTTATTGAAATAGGACCGGGAAATACACTTGCCGGTTTTGTAAAAAAGACAGCAAAGGAGCTTTCACTGCTTTCGGAAATAAAAATAATAAACATAGAAAGCGTTGAAAATCTTGATGATTTGATTTCCTAAGGTAAGAGGTGTATATGGAAAATAATAATTTGAAAAAATCGGACATGCATAGTGAGCAATTTAATAAATATGAAGAAAAGTTGAATGGTGAATTAGAAGGAAAAGTTGCACTGATAACAGGCGCTGCAAGAGGTATAGGAAGTGCTATTGCAAGGAAACTTGGCTTAATGGGAGCGTATGTAATTGTAAATTACAGCGGAAACCAAAAAAAAGCAGAAGAAACATTAGAGTGTATTAAAAAATGTGGCGGAGATGGAGAGATATATAAATGTAATGTGGCTTCATATGAAGAAGTTGGTAAAATGATCGACGAAGTAATTGAAAAAAAAGGACATCTGGATATTCTTATCAATAATGCAGGAATAACTAAAGACGGACTGTTAATGAGAATGTCAGAAGAAGATTTTGACAGTGTAATAGACGTTAACCTTAAAGGCGTATTTAACTGTATAAGACATGTGGCAAGATATATGATTAGGCAGAAGTCCGGGCGGATAATTAATATGTCTTCAGTGGTTGGAATTGCCGGAAATGCGGGACAGGTTAATTATTCAGCATCCAAGGCAGGTGTTATAGGAATTACAAAATCGGCGGCAAAGGAACTGGCAAAAAAAGGAATAACAGTTAATACAATAGCACCGGGTTACATAAAAACAGATATGACAGATGAATTGTCTGATAAGATAAAAGAAGAAATACTTGAACAGATACCGTTAAAAAGAATGGGAAATGTAGAAGATATAGCAAATTTAGCGGCATTTCTTACGTCAGATGCGGCTTCATATATAACAGGACAGGTAATATCGGTTGACGGAGGAATGAATGTATAATGAGAAGAGTAGTTGTCACAGGAATGGGAGCTATAACTCCAATTGGATTAAGTGTAGAAGAATTTTGGAAAAATATTTTGAATAATACAGTAGGAATCGACAGAATAACAGCATTTGATACAACAGATTTCAAGGCAAAGCTTGCAGCAGAAGTAAAAGGCTTCGATGCAAAAAATTACATGGATTTTAAGTCTTCAAAAAGAATGGAAAGGTTCAGTCAGTTTGCGGTTGCGGCGGCAAAGGAGGCTATTGAAGATTCAAAACTTGATATGTCCAAAGAAGATGCCTACAGGGTAGGAACATCCATTGGCTGTGGAGTGGGAAGCCTTCTGGCAATGGAAAGAGAGCATAAAAAGCTTCTTGAAAAAGGTCCATCAAGAATTAATCCGCTTCTTGTTCCTATGATGATTACTAATATGGCTGCGGGAAATGTCTCAATAGCATTCGGACTAAAGGGGAAGAGTATAAATGTTGTTACAGCCTGCGCAACAGGAACGAACTCAATAGGTGAGGCATACAGAAGTATACAAAGCAATGAACTTGATGTCTGTGTTGCAGGAGGAACAGAAAGCAGCATAACTCCTATTGGAATAGGTGGTTTTGCGGCGTTGACAGCATTATCAACATCTGAGGATCCTAAAAGGGCTTCCATACCGTTTGATGCAGAACGAAACGGCTTTGTTATGGGTGAAGGAGCAGGTGTTGTAATTCTTGAAGAACTGGAACATGCAAAGAAAAGAGGCGCGGATATCCTTGCTGAAATAACAGGATATGGCTGTTCATCAGATGCATATCATATAACTTCTCCGGCGGAGGACGGAAGCGGAGCGGCAAGAGCAATGACAAATGCGATGCGGGAAGCAGGAGTAACATCAGTCCAGGTGGATTATATTAATGCGCATGGAACAAGCACACATCATAACGATTTATTTGAAACAAGGGCAATTAAACTGGCATTTGGTGATGAAGCCAAAAATGTAAAAATAAGCTCAACAAAATCAATGATAGGACATCTGCTGGGAGCAGCCGGGGCTGTTGAGTTTATTGCCTGTGTAAAGTCGATAACAGAAGGGTATATACATCCTAATGTTGGACTTAAGCATTTATCGGAAGAAATGGATCTTGATTATGTCAGGGATGAAGGAATACACACTGATGTAGATATTGTAATGTCCAATTCACTTGGCTTTGGAGGACATAATGCAAGCCTTATTGTCAGAAAATATAAGTAACTAATAATATTAACAGATATAGAAAGAGGGATTGTAATGGAATTAGATAATATATTGAAATTAATAGATGCAGTTTCAGAGAGCAATCTTACAGATTTTTCTTTTGAGGAGGGCAATGTAAAGCTTACGCTTGGAAGAAATAAGAAAAATAACATTATACAGAATGCAAGTGATGATGCACCGGCAGATGAAGAGGAAAATGCAGTATCAGGTGGAAATATTATTGAATGTCCTTTGGTTGGAATATACTACAGTGCAGCATCTCCGGATGAAGAACCGTTTGTCAAGGTGGGAGATACGGTAAAGAAAGGACAGATACTTGGTATTGTGGAAGCCATGAAACTAATGAATGAAATTGAATGCGAATATGATGGTGTTGTAAAACAGATTTTAGTGGAAAATGAGCAGATGGTAGAGTATGGACAGCCTATGTTTGTTATTGAGTGATTAAGTTAACAAGGCAGCTACATGACCTGCCTGGAAATGAGGAATATTATGAAAGATAAACTTAATACCAAGGAAATAATGGATATAATTCCACACAGACATCCTTTTTTACTTGTGGACAGAATAGAGGAACTTGAACCGGGAGTAAAGGCGGTTGGATACAAATGTATTACATATGATGAGCCGTATTTTGCAGGACATTTTCCAAAAGAACCTGTAATGCCGGGGGTGCTTCAGATAGAAGCATGTGCACAGGTTGGAGCGGTTGCAATACTTTCACTTGAAAGCAATAAAGGAAAAACAGCATATTTTGGTGCAATTAATAATGCGAGGTTCAAAAGAAAGGTTGTGCCCGGAGACAGGCTTAAAATGGAATGTGAGATTGTAAAGTGTAAAGGTCCGGTTGGTATCGGAAAGGCAACTGCAAGTGTTGATGGTGAAATTGCAATGGTTGCAGAGCTCACATTTATGATTGGATAAAATAACAGATATATAAGAATAATGATTTAATGATTGGTCAGGTAAATTATATGTTTAGAAAAATTTTGATTGCAAACAGAGGCGAAATAGCAGTACGAGTGATAAGAGCATGCAGGGAGATGGGCATTCAGACAGTTGCGGTTTATTCAAAAGCTGATGAGGATGCACTTCATACACAGCTTGCGGATGAAAGCATATGTATAGGTGAAGCACCGGCATCGGACAGCTATCTTAATATGGAACGGATATTAAGTGCTACTGTGGCTTCTGGTGCTGATGCAATACATCCGGGCTTTGGATTTTTGTCAGAAAACAGCAAGTTTGCGTCACTTTGTGAAAAATGTAATATTACTTTCATAGGACCTACACCTGATGTTATAGAGAAAATGGGTAATAAATCTGTTGCAAGAAATACAATGACAGCAGCAGGAGTGCCGGTTATTCCGGGGACAAAAGAACCTGTTTATGAATGGGAAGAAGGTTTAAAACTTGCGAACAATATCGGATATCCGGTTATTGTAAAGGCTGCTTTGGGCGGTGGCGGAAAAGGGATGCGTGTAGTAAAGGATGAATCTGAATTTGAAAATAATTTTAAAAATGCACAGCTTGAGGCAATTAAAGGCTTTGGCGATAAAACAATGTACATAGAGAAATATATTGAACATCCAAGACATGTAGAGTTTCAGATTTTGGCTGATAATTATGGGAATGTTGTACATTTGGGTGAAAGAGACTGTTCTATTCAGAGAAGACATCAAAAGCTTATAGAGGAATGTCCGTGCTCTGCGCTTGATGATAAGTTAAGAAGCAAAATGGGCGAAACTGCTGTAAGAGCAGCAAAGGCAGCAGGATACAGAAACGCAGGCACAATAGAGTTTTTGCTAGATAATAAAAAGAATTATTATTTTATGGAAATTAATACAAGAATTCAGGTAGAGCATGGAATTACCGAACTTGTTACAGGTATTGATTTAATAAAGGAACAGATAAAGATAGCTGCCGGGGAGCCTCTCTCATATAAACAGGAGGATATAAAGCCTTTATGTCATGCGGTAGAAGTCCGTATTAATGCAGAAAATCCTGATAAAAACTTCGCACCGTGTCCGGGAAAAATAGAAGCAATGCATATTCCGGGAGGAAATGGTGTTAGAATTGACAGTGCTGTATATGGAGGGTATAAGATTCCACCATATTATGATTCAATGATAATGAAGATAATGACATATGCTAAAACAAGGCAGGAAGCCATCGATAAGATGAGAAGCATTCTGGGAGAAGTTGTTCTTGAAGGTTTAACAACAAATCTTGACTTTCAGTATTCAATATTTGAAAATGAAAATTTCATAAAGGGCAATATTGACACAGATTTCATAGAAAATGAATTTGGAATGGAGAACACATGAATTTAAAAGATTTATTTAAGAAAAATGAAAATAAGAGGTATTTATCTGTTGTAAATTCTGCTGAAAATTATAAATCTGAAGAAAGTCCTACCGGAAAATTGAACCTTCCGAATGTACCGGACGGATTATATACAAAGTGTTCATCGTGCCATGAAATGATTCTTACAGAAGATTTATATATGAACTATATGGTGTGTCCGAAATGCGGAAAGTATCATAAGCTTGATGCTAAAAGCAGAATAGATATGGTTATTGATGAAGGAACATTTGTCGAGTGGGATACAGACATGAGTATAGAAAATCCATGTGATTATGAAGGGTATGAGGAAAAGATTAAAGGATTAAAAAAGTCTACAGGGCTTGATGAGGCGGTCATAACAGGAATTGGAAAGATAAATGGACTGAAAACAGTCATAGGTGTGTGTGATACAAGATTTCTGATGGGAAGTATGGGCCGTGTGGTAGGAGAAAAGATAACAAGGGCAGTTGAGAAAGCCACAGAGCTTAGTCTTCCTGTTATATTATTTACCTGTTCAGGTGGTGCACGAATGCAGGAGGGGATTTTTTCTCTTATGCAGATGGCAAAGACATCGGCTGCCATAAAAAGACATGATGAGAAAGGCAATTTGTATATAACAGTACTTACAGACCCGACAACAGGCGGAGTGACAGCAAGTTTTGCAATGCTTGGAGATATTATACTTGCGGAGCCGGGGGCATTAATAGGCTTTGCAGGTCCAAGAGTTATAAAACAGACGATAGGACAGGATTTGCCAAAAGGCTTCCAGCGTTCTGAGTTTCTTTTGGAACATGGATTTATAGATTCCATAGTAAAGAGGGAAGAAATGAAGGAAACTCTTGGAAAGCTTTTGAAAATGCACAGCAGGGAAGATCAGGCCGTAAGGGAAAATAATATAAAAAGATACAGGACATATTTAGATGAATTAACCAGTAAAAAACCGGAGAAATATTCATTTTCCCCAGCGGATACTGATTATTACAAGGCGCGCAATGATAAGAAAAAATCCGGAAAAACGTATAGTGCATGGGACAGGGTGCAGCTTGCAAGAAGTAAAAAGCGTCCTACAGCCAGAGATTTTATAGAAAGATTATCAAAGAATTTTATAGAACTTCATGGTGACAGATTATACGGAGATGATAATTCGATAGTTGGCGGAATTGCTATGTTTGGAAAAACTCCTGTTACAATAATAGGTCAGCAGAAAGGCAGAAACATTAAAGAAAATGTAAAATGTAATTTTGGAATGCCAAATCCTGAAGGATATAGAAAGGCCTTAAGACTTATGAAACAGGCGGATAAATTTAACAGACCTGTGATATGTTTTGTGGATACACCGGGAGCATATCCGGGGCTGGAAGCAGAAGAACGTGGGCAGGGAGAAGCAATAGCAAGAAATTTGCATGAGATGAGCTCATTTAAGGTTCCGATACTTTCAATCATAATTGGTGAAGGAGGAAGTGGAGGAGCACTGGCTCTTGCAGTAGCCAACGAGGTATGGATGTTTGAAAATGCGGTATATTCCATATTATCCCCGGAAGGATTCGCTTCAATACTCTGGAAAGATTCAGGCAAGGCAGAACAGGCAGCCGAAGTAATGAAGATGACGGCAGCAGAGTTAAAGAATCTTGGAATAATAGAGCAGGTAATTCCCGAAAATCCGGTACTGGACAACGAGAATATCAATAAAACGGTATTCTATATGAAACAACAGATAGCAGATTTCCTTATAAAATATATGCAATATGATAAAGAGGAAATCGTGACACAAAGATACGACAGGTATAGAGGGATGTAATAAAATTAGATTTTATATATAATTTAACATTTATTATCTCTAACATTTTTTATCTGTGTGACCTGCACAAAATGTATCTGCGCAAGTTCATATTACACAAAACATTCCGATGAGCCTTTTAAAGAAGAAATCGTGTTCAGCAATGGCTTCCACGATTTCTTAAGTCTCATCTTCATAGTGTAAAAATCACTTGCACAGATACATTTTGTGCAGGCATTTTTATAATTATCGGAGGATTGGTAATAGGCATGGTAATGGGTACTCAGACTGTTGGCTATTATTATAATACCACTGAATTTTCATGGAAAACAGCATTTGTGTATTGGTTTTCGTTTGGTGTTGCCGGACTTATGTTAATTGGTTTTTCAGATGCCTTACAATACTTAAAAGATATCCGCAATCATATTTGTAAAAAAGAGGATTAATCCTTTACAATAAAAGCCCCAATATCCCCTATGCTACACCCTTATTCATAAGCAGTGTGGCATAGGGGATATTGGGGCTTCAATTAATCATATACAATTACATATATAAACAAAACAACACCCCACAGAAAATGTATCTTTGCAAGTGATTTTTGTGCGATGGAGATGAGACTTAAGAAATCATGGAAGCCATTGCTGAACATGATTTCTGCTTTAAAAGGCTCATCGGAATGCTTCGCACAACATGAACGAGTAAAGATACATCTTCTGTGGGGTGTGTCAATGTGTCAGTGTGTCATTATGTCAGTGTAATATTACGCCACTATCTCATCATGACACACAATCATATGAAAAACTATCTGTTGTTCTTCTTTTCATTTTCATTCTTCTTCATAGCTCTTACCTTAAGAGAAAGTCCGAAGAGGTTGATAAATCCTTCTGCATCATGATGATCATATAAATCACCTGTTGTGAATGATGCGATTGATTCATTATATAATGAATATGGAGATGTTGTTCCTGCTTTGATAATGTTTCCTTTGTAAAGTCTGAATTTAACTTCACCTGTTACATATTCCTGAGTTTTTTCAACAAATGCCTGAAGTGCTTCACGAAGAGGTGTTTCCCACTTTCCTTCGTATACAACCTGAGCAAACTTGTTGGCAACATCCATCTTGAATGTTGTTGTATCTCTGTCGAGAACTAATTCCTCAAGCTGCTGATGAGCTTCGTAAAGAATAGTTCCACCAGGAGTTTCATAAACACCACGAGATTTCATACCAACAACACGGTTTTCAACGATATCAATAATACCAATACCATGTTTAGCACCAAGTCTGTTTAATTCTCTGATAATATCAGATACTTTCATTTCTTTTCCGTTTACTGACTTTGGAACACCTTTTTCAAAAGTCATAGTAACATATTCTGGTTCGTCAGGAGCTTCCTCAGGAGTGCATCCAAGAACTAAAAGATGTTTGTAGTTAGGTTCATTTGCTGGATCCTCAAGCTCAAGACCTTCATGGCTTATATGCCAGATGTTACGGTCACGGCTGTAGCTTGTGTCTACGCTGAATGGAAGATGAATACCATGCTGTCTGCAATATTCAATTTCATCTTCACGAGACTTAAGTGTCCATTTTTCATTTCTCCAAGGAGCAATAATCTTGATATCAGGAGCTAAAGCTTTGATAGTAAGCTCAAATCTGATCTGGTCATTACCCTTACCTGTAGCACCGTGGCAGATTGCAACAGCGCCTTCCTTACGAGCGATTTCAACAAGTCTCTTAGCAATAAGAGGTCTTGCCATAGATGTTCCGAGTAAATATTTATTTTCATAAACAGCATGAGCCTGAACACATGGAACAATATAGTTATCGCAGAATTCATCTGTTAAATCCTCGATGTATAACTTTGAAGCACCACATGATAATGCTCTTTCCTGAAGTCCGTCTAATTCTTCTTCCTGTCCACAGTCTGCACATACACAGATAACATCATAGTCATATGTCTCTTTTAACCATGGAATTATGGCAGTAGTATCAAGACCACCTGAATATGCAAGAACAACTTTCTCTTTCATATTAAATATACCTCCGTAAATTATGTAAATTAAAAATGTAAACTCCGCTGATAATAATAAACTACTTATTATAAAAATGCAATAGACAAAAATGTATAATATACATGATTATTCATAAAAAATGAATATTTATAAATTTTTTAAATTTTCACTTTACATAGGTAAAAAAGTTGTTATAATGTATTTTATCACATTAATCCGTATTTGGGATTTATGCAGAATGAATGAATAAAATACATATATTTTTGGAGGACATATGATTAAAGTTGGTATTATCGGTGCTACCGGATATGCAGGTAACGAACTTGTAAGACTTCTTTTGGGACATAAGGATGCTGAAATAGTGTGGCTTGGTTCGAGAAGTTATATAGATGAAAAATATTCAGATGTATACAGAAATATGTTTAAGCTTGTTGATGCTAAATGTATGGATGATAATATGGAAGCACTTGCCAATGAAGTTGATGTAATATTTACAGCAACACCACAGGGATTATGTGCTTCACTTGTTAATGATGAGATTTTATCAAAGGTAAAGATAATTGATTTAAGTGCTGATTTCAGACTTAAAGATGTAAAGATATATGAACAGTGGTATAAGTTAGAGCACAAAGCACCTCAGTATATTGATGAGGCAGTTTACGGACTTTGTGAGATTAACAGGGATAAGGTTACTGATAAGACAAGAATAATTGCTAATCCGGGTTGTTATACAACAACTTCTATTCTTACATTATATCCTATGGTTAAAGAAGGAATAATTAATCCTGATACAATAATTATTGATGCAAAGAGTGGTACATCAGGAGCAGGAAGAGGAGCAAAGGTTACTAATTTATTCTGTGAGGTTAATGAAAGCATGAAGGCTTATGGAGTCGGAACTCACAGACATACACCTGAGATAGAAGAACAGTTAGGTTACGCATGTGGACGTAATGATTTGAAACTCATTTTCACACCACACCTTGTTCCTATGAACAGAGGAATTCTTGTTACAGCATATGCAAATCTTTCAAAGGATGTTACATATGAAGATGTTAAGGCTGCATATGACAAGTACTATGATAATGAATATTTTGTAAGAGTACTTCCAAAGGATGTGTGCCCTGAAACAAGATGGGTTGAAGGAAGTAATTTTGTTGATATAGGATTTAAGATTGAGCCAAGAACAAACAGACTTATAATGATGGGGGCTCTTGATAACCTTGTTAAAGGAGCAGCAGGCCAGGCAGTACAGAATATGAACCTTCTCTTCGGACTTCCTGAAAATGAAGGCTTACAGCTTGCACCGATGTTCCCATAAGGTTAAAGAAAAAAATCCGGTATAAATATACAAAATATAAATTACGCAAAATTTAGAACTAAATTCTAAAACGACATATAACATATAACGACAGACATAAAGACAGTTATCAGATATGTATGTATCTGAGAAATGGAGGATTAATATGCAGATTATCAAAGGTGGAGTAACAGCAGCAAAAGGCTTTAAAGCAGCCGGAATGAATGCCGGAATTAAGAATAATGAGAAAAAAGATATGGCTATGATATATAGCGAGAAGCCTTGTGTTGCAGCAGGAACATTTACACAGAACAAGGTTTTTGCAGCACCTGTTAAGTGGGACAGAAATATTGTTTATAATTCAGCATTTGCACAGGCAGTTGTTGTAAATAGTGGTGTGGCTAATGCGTGTACAGGAGTTGAGGGAGATAATGCATGTGCCCTTGAAGCTAAGACAGCAGGAGAAGCACTTAATATACCGGCAGATTCAGTTCTTATAGGTTCAACAGGAGTAATAGGAAAGCAGCTTCCAATGGATAAAATATGTGACGGAATTAAAGAGCTTCCTAAGAAGCTTGATTCTACATTAGAAGCAGGAACACTTGCAGCAGAAGCCATAATGACAACTGATACCAGAGATAAGCAGGTAGCTGTTACAATAGAAGTTGGCGGAAAGACAGTTACATTAGGCGGTATGTGTAAAGGGGCCGGCATGATACATCCTAACATGGCTACTATGCTTTGCTTTGTTACAACAGACTGCTGTGTAGAGAAAAAGACATTGCAGACAATGATGAGTGCTATTATAGATGATACATTTAATATGATTTCAGTTGACGGAGATACTTCAACTAATGATACAGCGCTTGTACTTGCTAATGGTATGGCGGATAACGAAGAAATCAATGATGCTGACAGCGAAGACGGAAAGAAGTTCTATGAAGCTTTATTATATGTATTTACAGAGCTTTCAAAGATGATTGCAGGCGATGGAGAAGGTTGTACATGCTTATTTGAGGTAAAGGTACTTAATGCCTCAACAAAGCAGAATGCCAAGGTTCTTGCAAAGTCAATAGTTACATCAAGTCTTACTAAAGCAGCAATATTCGGACATGATGCCAACTGGGGAAGAATCCTTTGCGCAATGGGATATTCAGGAGCTGATTTCAATCCTGAGGTTGTTGATATTTACTTTGAAAGCAAGGCCGGAAAGCTTATGATAGTTAAAGATGGTGTTGCAACAGACTACAGCGAAGAAACAGCAACTAAGATTTTATCTGAGAATCCTGTTACAGCAATAGCAGATGTTAAGCAGGGAGATGCATCTGCAACAGCATGGGGCTGTGATTTGACATTTGATTATGTTAAAATAAATGCTGACTATAGAAGCTGATATTAATTGTTATTAAATAAATTGTAAATGTAATTAAAGCATACGGAAAAGAGGAATAAAATGGATATCGATGAGGAATTAAAAAAAGCACAGGTGCTTGTTGAAGCGCTTCCATACATACAGAAGTTTAACAGAAAGATTATTGTTGTAAAATATGGCGGAAGTGCCATGGTTGATGAAGAACTTAAAAGAAAAGTAATTCAGGATGTTGTTTTACTTAAGCTTGTAGGTTTTAAGCCAATAATCGTTCATGGTGGCGGTAAGGAAATAAGCAAATGGGTTGCTAAATCAGGAATGGAGCCAAGATTTGTTAATGGTTTAAGAGTTACAGATGAACCAACAATGGAAATAGCAGAAATGGTTCTTAATAAAGTAAATAAAAGTCTTGTATCATTAATCGAAGAACTTGGTGTTAAAGCCTGCGGTATCAGTGGTAAAGATGGTGGCATGTTAAAGGTAGAAAAGAAATTATCAGGTGGAGAAGACATAGGATATGTTGGGGAAGTTAAGGATGTTGATACAACTTTACTTCATTCACTTTTAAAGGATGATTTCCTTCCTGTAATCTGCCCTATCGGATATGATGATGATTTTCATTCTTACAATATCAATGCCGATGATGCAGCCTGTGCTATAGCAAGAGCGGTAAATGCTGAAAAGCTTGCATTCCTCACAGATATCGAAGGTGTTTATAAGGATTATAATGATAAGAGCACACTTATATCAGAGCTTTCTACAAAAGAAGCAAGAGAGCTGCTTGCGGGTGGAACAATAGGCGGAGGAATGCTTCCAAAGCTTAATAACTGCATTGATGCAATAGAAAATGGTGTTTCAAGAGTACATATTCTTGACGGACGTATACCTCATTGTCTCCTTCTTGAAATATTTACCAATAAGGGTGTTGGTACAGCTATTTTATCAGAAGATGCTGAGAAGTTTTTTAATACAAATATTTAATGATATTTAAATTTGCATATTTTTAAAAATGCAGAATGGAGATTAATATGGAAACAAGTAAGATAATAGAGACTGCTGAGCAGAAGCTTATACATACATATAACAGATACCAGATAGTACTTGATAAAGGTGATGGCGTAAGATTATATGATACAGACGGAAAAGAGTATCTTGATTTTGGTGCAGGAATAGCTGTATTTGCTCTTGGTTACAATAACAAAGAATATAATGATGCGTTAAAGGCTCAGATTGACAAGCTTATTCATACTTCTAATTATTTTTATAATGAGCCTGCTGTAACAGCAGCAACAGCACTTACAAAAGTATCAGGAATGGACAGGGTATTCTTCACAAACAGTGGTACTGAATCAATAGAAGGTGCGATAAAGCTTGCAAAGAAGCATTATTTCCTTAAAAATGGTACTACAGATGGTGAAATAATAGCTATGGAACATTCATTCCACGGAAGAAGTATGGGAGCTTTGGCTGTTACAGGTAATAAGCATTATCAGGAAGCATTTGGTCCTATGATACCAGGAATTAAATTTGCTAAATACAATGACCTTGAGAGTGTTAAGTCACTTGTAAATGATAAAACATGTGCTATTCTTTTTGAAACAGTTCAGGGAGAGGGCGGAGTTTATCCAGCAAAGAAAGAGTTTATAGAAGGTGTTAGAAAGTTATGTGATGAAAAGGGCATACTTTTGATACTTGATGAGATACAGTGTGGAATGGGAAGAACAGGTACAATGTTTGCATTCCAGCAGTATGGAGTTAAGCCTGATATTTTAACAGTAGCAAAAGCATTAGGCTGTGGTGTTCCTGTCGGAGCATTTCTTGCGAAGGAAGAAGTGGCTAAGTCTCTTGTACCTGGAGACCATGGAACAACCTATGGCGGCAATCCTTTAGCATGCGCTGCTGCTACTAAGGTGTTTGAATTATTTGAAAAAGAAAATGTCCTTGATAATGTTAAGGAAGTAGGAGCATATTTAGCTAAGAAGCTTGATGAGCTTGTTGTAAAATATGACATTGTAAAGGAGAGAAGAGGACTTGGACTTATGCAGGGACTTGAACTAACAGTAAATCCTAAGGATGTTATAGCAAAGGCTCTTGACAATGGTCTTATTCTGTTTTCAGCAGGAACCAATGTTATAAGATTTGTTCCACCTCTTGTTATTACAAAGTCAGATGTTGATGAAATGATTGATAAACTTCAGAAATCTTTTGAAGGAGTAATTTAATGAAGTATTTTAAGAAAATAACAGCACTTATAATGTCCGTTATAATATGTTTTTCAATGGTGGCATGTGGAAGTACAGACCGTAATAAGGCAGCTAAGGATTTAAAGCTTGGCGGACCTGTGACAGTTAATGTCTGGTACAATGACAGTGCGTATGAGTCATATTTGTTAAATGTTGCAAAGGAATTTCATGCAGCTAATGAATTGGTGACCATTAATCCGATGTATGTGGAATCAGAAGATTATATAGAGACTATATATAATGAGAGTGTTAAGAATGGAAATGTGGCCGATGTATATCTTATGTCATCAGAAGAAAGTGAAAAGGCTTATCTTTTAGGATTAATGCTTGAAAATGACACATATAAAGACATTTATAATAGTGATGTGTATGGAAATGCCGGTATCACAGCATGTTCGTATAAGAATAAGTTATACGGATATCCGGTATCTTTTAATACAACATTTATGATTTATAATAAAAAATATGCATCAGCAATCAGCACATTTTCAGAATTACAGAAAATTAATGATTCTTATGTGGTTACAGATGATAATCAGGATGTAGAAATGATTTTTGCGTGGGACCCATCAAGTATGTTTCTTAATTATACATTTGGCGGCAAATATATTAATGTAGGCGGAAACAGTGCTGAAGAAGAAAAGGTCCTTACCGTAAATGATGATAAATTAAAAGAGGCAATGACTGAATATGTAAAGTTAAAAGAGTTGTATGCAGTCAGCAGAAAAGAAGTTGATATGAATAAGAACATTGATTTGTTTGCAAAAGGTGGTCTTATGTATTCAATAATTGATGCCAACAGCTTATCTGTTATTGATTCTTCGGAGGTGTCATATGGAATATGCGCTGTTCCAAAGCTTACAGATAATCTTGAAAATAAGTCTCTTTCAGTTACTACAATGGCGGTTGTAAATCCTTATACATCTAATATCGCTGCTTCAAAGGCAGTTGCAAGAGCAATTTCTTATGATTATGCAGATGAATTGGAAGAAAAGACAGGCTATCTGTGTGCGAGAGGCGATTATAAGAAGACTAAAAATCAGGAGGCTTATGAAGAGCTTCACAGAATTTATTCAGATTCTTCGGTAAAAGCAAAATATATCGGTGTTGGAGAATTATATATAAGATACGAAATTATGCTCCATCAGATATGGGACGGAACAGATGTTGATACTGCTTATGGAACCTTCCATAATGCTGTTGAACATCTTAAGGAAGATCAGAATAAGAGTGCTACAGTTACAGTGCAATAAAATATAAAATTAATCCCATCATTATAGAATAAATATCCTTTATTTACAGATACTTAAATTAATGAGATTATCATTAGCTGTATCGGAGGATGTATGATGATGGGATTTTTGATTGCTGTTATATCAGGTGTTTTAATGAGTTTACAGGGTGTTTTTAATACGTCTGTAACTAAGAGCAGCAGTATCTGGGTGGCAGCAGGATTTGTACAGATAACTGCATTTATTACATGTGTTGTAATGTGGCTGTTTAATAAAAGACCGGAAATTAGCGGAATATTTAATGTTGAAAATAAGATAGTGCTTTTAGGTGGAGTTATAGGTGCATTTATAACTTATACAGTAGTAAAAAGCATGTCTATGTTAGGAACCGCAAAAGCTGAAGTTACGATAGTCATAGCACAGATAGCTGCGGCCTATATTATAGAATTGTTTGGATTGTTTGGAAGCAAAAAATCAGATTTCAGCATAGTTAAGCTTATTGGCCTTGTAATTGCAGTGTTTGGAGTCTGTCTGTTTAACTTCTATCAGGCTGGAAATAAGTGATAAATTATGTTATTCTGAATATCTGAATACAAAAGTTTTTATGTGAATTTATAAAATTCTATAATAGTTGAAGAAGATACACATGTTTTTAATGGAGGAAGATAAATAAATGTACGATGATTTATTTAATATAAGCGGCAGAGTTGTTTTGAAAAAAGGTGAGGGAAGAAGCCTTAAAGCCGGTGGCATGTGGGTTTATGATAATGAGATAGACTTAATTGATGATACGGTTGAGGATGGAAAGCTCATTGAACTGCATGATTTTGACGGATACTTTATGGGAATAGGATTTATTAACAGAAAATCTAAAATAACCGTAAGAATGCTTAGCAGACATGAACAGGTGATAGATGAAGCATTTATCAGGGACAGAGTAAGAAAGGCTGTGGATTACAGATTTGATACAGTTGACACATCGGCATGCCGTCTGATATTCGGAGAGGCTGATTTCCTTCCGGGTATAGTTATTGATAAATATTCAGATGTATTGGTTGTTGAGTCATTAGCACTCGGTATAGACAGATTAAAGCCGCTTATTGTGGAAGCTGTTAAGGATGTCCTTAAAGAAAGAGGGATAAATATACGCGGTGTTTATGAAAGAAGCGATGCAAAGGTGCGAACCCTTGAAGGAATGCAGAGGGTTAAAGGATTTATAGGCGAAGAGTTTGATACCAATGTGGAAATAGTCGAAAATGGTGTCCATTATATGGTGGATGTTGTAAACGGACAGAAGACAGGATTTTTCTTAGACCAGAAATATAACAGACTTGCAATGCAGAAATTGTGCAAAGGAAGAAGGGTTCTGGATTGTTTTACACATATGGGAACATTTGCACTTAATGCGGGAATTGCAGGGGCAAGTGATGTTACAGGACTTGATATTTCCGAATTTGCCATAGAGCAGGCGAGAGCCAATGCGGAACTTAATAACCTCTCAGATACTGTACATTTTAAATGTGCTAATGTACTTGATGAACTTCCAAGACTTAACGAGGCAGGAGAAAAATTTGATGTTGTTATCTTAGATCCACCGGCATTTACCAAGTCGAGGGAAGCTACCAAGAATGCCATAAAAGGTTATAGGGAAATCAATATGAAGGGTTTAAGACTTGTTAAGGACGGAGGATATTTTGCAAGCTGTTCATGCTCACATTTTATGACACAGGAGCTTCTTACAAAGACAATTAAGGAAGCTGCAAAAGCTGTACATAAAAGATTAAGACAGATTGAATTCAGAACACAGTCTCCTGACCATCCTATATTGTGGGAAGCGCAGGAGAGCTATTATCTGAAGTTCTTTATCTTCCAGGTCGTAGATGAACGATAGAAAGAGGATAACAGACATTTACATGTAAAAGTAAAGCTGTAAAATTAAGAAAATAATTGATTTATAAATGACTTATGAAAGAGCAATCGGAAAATTTTCGATTGCTCTTTTTGTAAAAAAACACATTGATTGATATGAAAAAATGTTTTATAATACATTAAAACACACCAAATATTCTAAGGGAAGGAGAAAGTATATATGAAGCGTAAAATAACATCTAAATTATTTGAGTGGAAAAATATGCAGACCGGAAGAATGCCACTTCTCATTTATGGGGCAAGACAGGTTGGAAAAACATATGAGATGCAGGAATTTGGTTCACTTAATTATAAGAATGTGGTTTATGTAAATTTTGAAACAGATGAAATAATCGGAAAATATTTTGACACAGATATTCATGTGGACCACATTATATCTGTTTTGGAAAAATATTACCAGATAAAGATTGTTCCTGAAAATACACTTATTATTTTTGATGAAATACAAATGTGTGAACGAGCTTTAACTTCCTTAAAATATTTTTCGGAAGAGGCACCGGAATACCATATAATGGCGGCGGGAGGCCTGCTTGGTGTGGCTGTGAATCGTGAAAAATATTCATTTCCAGTGGGAAAAGTTCAGATGATGACAATGTATCCAATGGATTTGGAAGAGGTATTATGGGCAAAGGGAAAACAATTGCTTGCGGATACTATAAGAGAACATTATGAAAATAATCAACCTATGGATGAGATACTTCATGAGGAGGCATTGCAGGAATACTATCATTATTGCATAGTTGGAGGAATGCCGGCAGCAGTAAAAGCTGATCTTGCAAAAGATAGTCCTATAGGGCAGACAGAAATCAGAAAGATGCTATTAGATTCGTATATAGCAGATATGACAAAATATGCTGATAAGACGGATACGGTGCGCATATTTGAAGCATATGATTCACTTCCGGTACAATTGGCAAAGGATACCAAAAAATTTCAGTACAAGCTGATAAAATCAGGAGCGAGGTCATCTCAATACGGAGATGCGATAGACTGGCTGATTCGTGCCGGAATAGTTAATAAATGCATAAAATGTAGTCAGGGATTTTATCCGGTATCAGCATATCAGGATGTGAGTGCATTTAAGTTATATTATAGTGATATGGGTATTATGTCCGCCAGAATCGGAATGACACTTGAAGCTTTGAATAGTAGTGAGACAGAGCATTTTCGTGGAATTATGACGGAAAATTATGTTTCTGTTGCTTTGAAGACAAACGGTTATGATTTGTATTATTGGGAATCAGATAATACAGCGGAAGTGGATTTTCTGATACAAAAGGACAGCCATGTTATACCGGTTGAATGTAAAGCAGGTAACAATGTGAAAGCCAAAAGCATGATGGTTTATATTGGAAAATATGAACCTTCTTATGCAATCAGGATTTCAACAAGAAATTTCGGACTGGTAAAAGGAATAAAATCTGTGCCTTTATATAGTGTGTTTTGCATCTGAGCTTCTATATTTCTTAATATCATCAAGCACCTGCACAGGAATGGAAAGATGTCCCATTCCTGTGCCTAATTTTATGTCGGGCTTATTTTTTCCGTGGTAATCACTGCCGCCTGAAATTATAAGTCCTTTATTTTTTGCGATGTCTTTAACGATAAGTTCATCATTTGGAGTGTAGGTAGAATATAATGCTTCAATTCCGTCAAGTCTTTCAAGCTTCAGATAATCTATAAGAATATTAAGCTGTCCGGCTGTCATATTATATAACATTGGATGCGCAAGAATGGCTGTTCCACCGGCATCGTGAATCATCTTTACGGCATCCTTTGAATCTATTTTCTGTCTGGCAACAAAACATGGTCTGCCCTCCGACAGATATTTGTCAAAAGCTTCTTTCCGATTTTTTACATATCCTTTTTTAACAATAATATCTGCAAAATGAGCACGGGTAATCACAGAGCCTTTGTAAGTTTCGGACATTTCATCAAAGGTTACATCCATTCCAAGCTCTAAAAATTTATCACACATAAGCTTATTTTTATTGATTCTTAACTGGCGCTGACGCTCAAGCTCATCGTTGAAATTCTTATTGTTATGGTCAATATAAAGACCGACTATATGAATTTCTCTGGAAAAATCCTCACAGGTATACTGTGTGCTTAATTCAACTCCGGGAACTATTTCAAATGAAGAATAATTGTACTCTTTAACTGCTGCAATAGCTTCATTTATTCCTTTTGTTGTGTCATGGTCGGTAAGAGCCATAGCACACAGGCCACTTTCATATGCAAGCTTTACAAGCTGTTTAGGGGTATCAGTACCATCTGAAAATGTTGAATGAACGTGTAAATCTATTTTTTTCATATAAAACTCCATTTCTTATTTACATTTTATATATATAATAATTTGCATTATATTGTTGCGAAAATTTTATGAATTTAATTAAGTATATTTAATATTTATTTAATTGTAAAGTTAATTCAGATAGTTTATTATAGTAATAAATATTTTCATTTAATTACAAAAGGATGAGGGGTGATTTATATGCAGAGCAGACAGATTGTAATAGGAGGCTTTTATAAGCATTTTAAGAATAAGTTATATCAGGTTAAATGTGTTGCCACACATTCGGAAACTAAGGAGAAAATGGTTGTTTATCAGGCATTATATGGTGATTATGGTGTATATGTAAGACCGTATGATATGTTTATGAGTGAAGTTGACCATGATAAATATCCTGAAGTTAAGCAGAAATATAGATTTGAAGAGGTTGATATAACTGCTGTTAATAATGAAAATGTAAATGATAATCAATCAGTAGATAAAGCTTATACAAAGATTAATAATGAAGCAGATACTGATATGGCAGCACAGGAGAAAGTACAGGGAGTACAGGGAAATGTGCAGGAACCGGAGGTTCAGGAAGAAGACAGCTTCCTTGTCAGGTTTTTAGATGCATCTGAGTATAAAGACAAGTTAGATATACTCACATTAAACAGAGCACGACTTACAGAAGAAATTGTTGATATAATGGCGGAATCAATGGATACATGTGTGCCGGAGGGCGATATTGAAAGCAAATATAATTCATTAAGAAAATTTATAATGGCACATGTGAAATATGAAACTAACAGATTAAGATAACCATTAATCAGAATATTAAGACATATGAGTGAATATCAGAAAACAAAAGTCGTATTTTATTAAAGAAAGGAATAGGTGCTTATGGATTTACAGGGCAAAGATTTTTCAGTAGTTACACCAAAGATAGAAGAGCTTGCAGTAAAATGCAAAGATAATAACAGAATAGAAATGCCTTTATATGATAAATATGAGGTTAAAAGAGGTTTAAGGGATATCAACGGTAAAGGTGTTCTTACCGGACTTACTGAGATATCGGAAATTGTATCGTCTAAAGTTAACGAAAACGGAGAGACTGTGCCTTGTGATGGTAAACTGTACTACAGAGGTGTCGATGTTGAAGAGATAATCAAGGGATTTACTAAAGATAAGAGATTTGGATTTGAGGAAACAACATATCTTCTTATGTTTGGTGAATTGCCTGATGAATATGAGCTTAATGAATTTAACAGAATATTAGGTGATTACAGATGTATACCACCTAATTTTGTAAGGGACATTATTATGAAGAAACCAAGCAAGGATATAATGAATGCGCTTGCAAGAAGTATACTGATGCTTTACTCATATGATGATAAGGCTGATGACACAAGTATTCCTAATGTTGTAAGACAGTGTCTGCAATTGATTTCGGAGATGCCGCTTCTTGCCGTATACAGCTATCAGGCATATAAGCACTCATATATGGGTGGAAGTCTGATAATTCATGAGCCTGATCCTACACTTTCAACAGCTGAAAATATATTAAGATTATTAAGAGATGACGGAAAATATTCACAGCTTGAGGCACAGATACTTGATGTAGCTTTAGTTCTTCATGCTGAACATGGTGGCGGTAATAATTCAACATTTACTACACATGTTGTAACATCATCAGGAACAGATACTTACTCAGCAGTTGTATCTTCTCTTGCATCCTTAAAAGGCCCTAAGCACGGAGGCGCTAATCTTAAGGTTGTTAAAATGTTTGATGACATTAAAAAGCATGTGAAAAACTGGGATGATGAAGCCGAGCTTACTGAGTATATAGATTCTATTTTACATAAGCAGGCATTTGATAAGACAGGACTTGTATATGGTATGGGGCATGCGGTGTATTCATTATCTGACCCAAGAGCAAGAGTATTTAAAGACTTTGTGCGCAGACTTTCTGTAGAAAAAGGAAAAGAAGACGAGTTCAGGCTTATGGATAATGTTGAGAGAATAGCAGCTGATCTTATTGCACACGAAAGAAAGATATATAAAGGTGTCAGTGCAAATGTAGATTTCTACAGCGGATTTGTGTATAACATGCTGGGACTTCCGACAGAGCTTTACACACCAATATTTGCGATTGCAAGAATTTCAGGCTGGAGTTCTCACAGAATAGAAGAATTAATAAATTGTGGAAAGATAATAAGACCTGCATATAAAAATGTATGCCCAAGGCATGAATATGTTCCTATGAAGGATAGATAGTAAAGACAGTTAGGCTTTTTATATTGCAATAATACCCTTAAAGTGCTATATTTTCCTTATATTTTATCAAATAGAAAGGCGGCTTTGGAATGAAGATAGTAGTATTAGCTGGTGGAACAAGTACAGAAAGAGATATCTCTATCATTACAAGTGCTAATGTATGTAAATCATTAAGAAGAAATGGACATAAAGCAAATATGCTTGATGTTTTTTATGGAATAGAAGACAGTAAAATAAAAGGTTTCTTTGAGGAGGATAATGACCTTGATGAGGTTGCTTCTGAATTAAAGGCAAAGACTAAAGGTGTAGCACAGGAACTTGAGAACAGAAAGAACAATAAGAAGGGCTTCTTTGGTAACGGAGTACTTGAATTATGTCAGGAAGCAGATATTGTATTCATGGGATTGCATGGATGCAATGGTGAAGATGGCAAGATTCAGGCAACATTTGATTTGTTAAATATTAAGTATACAGGAACAGGATATTTAAGCAGTGCAATATCTATGAGCAAGGAATTAACCAAGAAGGTATTGACACTTGACGGAGTACCTATGCCAAAGGGCATTTCATTACAGAAGGGACACAAAATAGAATATGTGCCATTTCCATGTGTTGTAAAGCCATGCTGTGGCGGTTCGAGTGTAGGTGTTTCGATTGTACATAATGAGGAAGAGTTTAAAAAGGCTGTAGATTTAGCATTTTCTTATGAAGATACAATTCTGGTTGAAGAATTTATAGACGGAAGAGAATTTTCTGTAGCAGTACTTGATGGTAAGGCACTTCCTGTAGTTGAGATTGAACCGGTAGAGGGCTTCTATAATTATGAGAATAAGTATAAGGCCGGAGCTACAATAGAGACATGTCCTGCTAATATACCTGAAGATGTTTCAGACAAAATGAAGAGATGGGCAGAAAAGGCGTGTGAGGCAGCAGGCGTTCATACATATGCAAGAGTAGATGAATTCCTTAGCAAGGACGGAGACATTTATTGCATAGAGATTAATACTCTTCCTGGAATGACTCCTACAAGCCTTATTCCACAGGAGGCACAGGCTGTCGGTATGTCATATGATATGCTTACAGAGAAGATAATAGAGATTTCTATGGAAAAATATAAGTAAGAGAATGAGGACGGATTTATGAAGGGAATGACATTAAGTGCCATGACTAAAGCCTGCAACGGTATTTATCATGGTGATAATAAATTTCTTGAGTGTGAAGTTTCAAGTATTACAACTGATAGCAGAGAAGTGAAGGATGGCTCATTATTTATAGCTATTAAAGGCGCAAGAAGTGACGGACACGATTACATATCAGGCTGTTACGAGAGCGGTGCATTATGCTGCATATCAGAACACGAATTAAAAGATATAGCCCAACCATATATTCAGGTGGAATCATCGCTTCAGGCGTTAAAGGATTTAGCCATGTTATACAGGAATAATCTTGATGTTAAGGTTGTAGGTATAACAGGAAGCGTAGGAAAGACCAGTACAAAGGAAACTATTGCATCAGTTCTTTCACAGAAGTATAAGGTGTTAAAGACACTTGGAAATTTCAATAATGAAATAGGACTTCCTCTTACTATATTCCGTTTGCAGGATGATGATGAAGTTGCTGTTCTTGAAATGGGAATAAGTGATTTCGGGGAAATGTCAAGACTTGCTAAGATAGCAAGACCTGATATCTGTGTTATAACTAATATCGGGTTGTGTCATCTTGAAAATTTAAAAACAAGAGACGGTATTTTAAAAGCCAAGACAGAAATCTTTGATTATATGAATGAAGACGGAACTGTAATTCTTAATGGTGATGATGATAAGCTTATCACAATAGACAGCGTTCACAATAAAAAGCCACTATTCTTTGGTGTAGGATATAAGAATGGCGTTTATGCTGATAATTATGAGAATCTTGGCTTATTTGGAAGCAAATGCAGAATAAATAATGTCAAAACATCAGATGGTATATCATCATTTAATGTAAACATTCCTGTTGCCGGAAGCCATATGGTCTATAATGCACTTGCTGCAACAGTGGTAGGAAGTGTTATGGGGCTGACATCAGATGAGATAGTTAAAGGAATTGAGAATCTTGAGACCATTAAGGGACGTAACCACATTATAAAGAGTGATAACGGTCTTACAATAATCGATGACTGTTATAATGCCAATCCGGTTTCGATGAAAGCCTCAATTGATGTAATTGATACAGCTAACGGAAGGAAAGTATGTATACTTGGAGATATGTTTGAGCTTGGAGCAAATGAAAAACAACTCCATTTTGATGTGGGCGAATATCTTGGAACAAAGACAATAGATGTTTTAATTGCAGTAGGTGATTTATCATATAATATAGCAGCAGGTGCGAAAGATTATATAGATACACATTATAATGCATATCCATGCAATATATATTACTACAAAACAAAACAGGAAATGCTAAAAGATATTGGACAAATCATAACCAAAGGTGATAATATATTAGTGAAAGCGTCTCATGGCATGCAGTTTACTGAGGTCGTGGAGGCTTTAAATAATGCCGTTCTGGCATAATATGGCTTATAGCCTAAAATATGAGAGGAGAAACAAATGAAGACAATTAAGAAGATTACTGCACTTGTAGCAGTATTAGTACTTACATTTTCTTTAGTTGCTTGTGGTAAGGCATCTGTAGTAGGTACTTGGAAGGCAGAGCAGGATGGAACAGTTGCAACTTATGAGTTCAAGAAGGACGGAACAGGTTCTGTCAGCATAAGTGGTATTACACTTGACATTACATACAAGACAGAAGGCGAGAAGCTTTCAGTTACAATGTCATTCCTTGGTCAGTCAGATACTCAGGAATACACATATTCTGTAAAGGGTAAGAAGCTTACTCTTACAGCAGATGGTGATTCAGTAGTATTTGATAAGCAGTAATTATTAGATTTTACCACAATTTGATAATTTAAAAAGATATTGAAAGGGGTTGCCGCACTAAGAAATTAGTGTGGTGTCCCCTTTTTTCTATGTTAAGACGATAATAAGATATGTAGTTCAGGCGCACTTTCGCTGCTTTCGCCTCGCAACGGATACTAAATTCGTGCTTTGCACTCATTAAGTACCGGCGGGCTCAAAGCACCTGAAACTACATGAACTTATATATCGTCTCGTTTAGTTTATGAGGGCACTGAAATATTTTGTAAAAATTCTCTTGATATAAAAATAATATAAAAAATAAAAAATGCTTTACAAGTAAAAGAATATATGATATTCTATCAATATAGAAAAGCGCTTTTTTATAATGTTATATTATTTTATTATGTAACAATCTACATTATTGATATTTATATATCGGTAATTTCTTATTTGTCTGTTAGATGACAATGACTAGATTACAACAGTTTAATAATTGTTTAGATAACAGGCGGACTCATTTTAATCCAATTAACAGTAGTTTAATATTTAATAGTTTAGTATTTTAGGAGGTATTTTTAATGCAGGATATAATAGAACACTATGGAAAGATAATAATTGCGATTTTGGGAATACTGGCAGCAGTATTTATGGCGACAACGGTAATTACAGTTACAAAGCAAAGAACAACTGAAGCAGTTAATAAAATATCATATGAGAATGTTCTTGAAAGTGCAACAGAAACAACTGTTGGTCCGTAAGAATATGGTGCGTGACTGATGGAAGATAATATTAAAGATTTTATTGAAAGTAATAAAAAGGAACTGTTCCATGAAATATCGGAAGAGATTAATAATGATAATATTACCGATATTGAATGGGATGGTTACAATTTATGGATAACTGAACTTGGAAAAGGATGTTATATTTCATCAAAAAAATTGTCGTTAAAGTACATTGATAATATGTCAATTAAGCTTGCTAATATTATGGGTGTGTCCTTTAACAGGACATACCCGGTATTAGAGGCTAATACAGATAATCTTCGTATTTCGATATGGCATGAAAGCAGATGTGAAAGAAAGAGCATAGCCATAAGAAAGATACCGGAAAAGTTAAGATTTAACCATCGGATGCTTGTTGAAAGCCAATATGCGCCGGAATCGGTAATAAGGCTGTTAGAGAACTGTGTTAAGGCACATTTCAGCATAGTGATAGGCGGGCAGCCACATGCCGGCAAGACAGAGCTTTTAAAGTATTTATCAACATTTATTCCCAAGGAAGAAAAGACAGGAGTTTACGAGGATAATCAGGAAATACATTATCGAAAGATAAATCCTGATAAGAAATGTGTTGAGTTTTTTGTGGATGAAAGAGTTGGATATCAGGATATTATAAAGGCCGGGTTAAGACATAACATTGACTGGATATTATTATCGGAATCGAGAGGACCTGAGATAGTGGACCTGCTTAACAGCTTATCGACAGGTTCCAGCTGTATGACAACGATACATCTTGATGATATAAGAGATATAGCTGACAGAATGTATAACATGCTTGGAACGAGTAATGTTACAGACAGGTTTATAAACAGTATATATAAGTATATTGATCTTGTCGTTCTGGTTGAATGTGATAAGAAGGAACATAGAAGGATAAAACAGGTAGGATTTCTTAGCAGAGTGCAGGGAGTCAACTCATGTACTGTTATATATGAGGATGGAGAATTCACAGGGCAGGATTTACCGGAGCAGTTTAATAATAAGCTTTCAGAATGGAGATAACATATTATGTATAAGAATAAGAAATCTATAATATCAGGGTATGTGGCTCTTATAACGGCAGTATTGTTTTTTGCATACATATATAAATTAAAGATGATTGGTATTATGCTTCTTGTATTTTCGGGATTGATTATATGTCCATATATTATTAAGCAAAAAAGGCTTTATAAAGAACGCAGGGAACAGTTTAATGATATAGATGTATATCTTCATCAGATGGCATATTCATTTATGAGAACACCCAAGATAAGTACAGCTTTTGACGATTTATATATGATATGTCGTGGCAATTTGAAAAAATGTGTAGGAAAAGCAATTGATGAACTAAGATACAGTTATAATGATGAGGTTTATAAAGAGGCTTTTGGCATTATAGAAAGAGAATATCCCTGTGAGAGAATAAAGGTATTGCATCGTTTTATGGTCAGTATTGAGAGTAATGGAGGAAGATATAAAAATCATCTTGGAGTTCTTATAAGAGATTTTGACAGATGGGTTGAAGGAGTCTATCACTATCAGAATGAACTTGCGAAAGTTAAGAAAGATATGACAATCAGCATAATTATAGGGCTTATGGTTGGTGCTATGTCAAGTATTATGTCGCTGCTTACCAATGAGACACAACCGGGAGTTTTTAATATAAGTAATGATTTGTTATATCAGATTACATCATTTATTTTTATAATTCTGAATCTGCTGTTATATATGTATATTACATCACATTTTAATGTACGCTGGATTAAGAATGACGATGAAAAGGTGATGAAGGATTATAACATGGTTTATGGAAATACATGCAGAAAGCTGATATTAAAAATGCTTCCGGTCTGGATAGTATTATCTGTTGTATCGTTTATAATGTCATTTGTAAATAATAAGGCAGCGGGAGTTCTTATATTAATTGAGATGTTCCTTATATTGACGCCTTATATAGAAAAATATTCCGCAAAAAAGAGAGTTACTGATTATGTGTATTCAGGCTTTTCAGAATGGTTAAGACAGTTATCAAGGGGACTTGGTGTAAAGACACTTAGTGGGGCTGTTATAGATACATATGATAATTGTCCGGTGATAATGAAAAAGCAGCTGCATGACTTTATGGAAGAGATAGAGCTGAATGAGTCTGATGTAAGACCTTATTATGAATTTATGAGTGAATTTGAAATTTTTGATATTTCAGCAATAGTAAGGGAACTGTTTGCATTTTCCGAAATGACCGAGAGCGAAGCTGATAAAGCAGTCAATTCGCTTATAGATAGAAATTATAATATGTTAGACAGACATGAACGGCAATATTATAAAGACAGAATAAGCGTGTTCAGATTTATGGAATATATTCCGGCAATGATGGCAGCTTTAAAGATTGGTGTTGATATAATGCTTACTCTTACAACATGTATGACAATATAGTAATGCTGTAAAATAAAGAAATGGAAATGTGGAAAGGAATAAAATTTAAAAGAAGCAAATGGAAAGAATATTAGATGAATACGGAGGAATAATTGTGGCGTTGCTTATTACAAGGGTTGCAACAGAGTGTTTTATGAGGATGTTAAAGCTGGTGTGAAAGTAATAATTTAATAATTGCAATTAATACGTTATTTGTAATTGGCAGAATATAGGATAATAAGAAAGGGTACTGTAATTATATGGAATCTTTAATAGATGGATATGGGGATGTGATAATAATGGCAATAAGTACATCTGTAGCTGTAACAGCTTTTTTTGCTAACCTGTCACAGTTTATACCGGAAATAGAAAGGTTTATGAGGTTTGTTATAAAATAAAGATACATATGTTAAAGGTATATAGAAACGGATAATGAAAAGTGTATTAGAAACCGCTCTTATGCTTGTGATGTTTGTTATTCTTGTTATGACAGGATTGGATTTCATTCTTATGAATGTACAGGTAAACAGAATATATGGCTTATCTGAACAGATAGAATATCTGGCAGATGGAGTGGAAAGTGTGCGTGCATATCCGGATGATGAATCGGGAGCTTATATTAATAGAATGGATGAAAGGGCAGAAGATTATATATGTACACTGGCAGCAAAGGATAACGTTGAATTTACATATGAATATGTATCAGAGACAAGATATTATGTTTTATATGAATATAAGCTTAAATACAAGATGCAGGCACATTTTTTAAATATCTCTACAGATGCAGCTTATAAAGGGTATATAGAACTTGAAAAAAGAAGCGGATTATGAAATATTATGCAGATTCATTGTGTATGGTGTTTCATAAAATTGCTCAGAAATGAAGAGGAATATAGATATGAGAGTGCTGGTTATATATAGCGGAATGATAGTGATATATACAATGATAATAATGATACATATGTCAGTTATACAAAGTAATACAAGACAATGGAGTGAAAGTAAATGGTATTATGAATTAAAGATGCAGAATGAAAATATGGAATAAAGATACAGATTAATAAAACTTAAGGCTGTAGGACAAAATTAATAAAATAAAAGGCTTGTTATATCAAAGATAATAATTCATCCAGATATAACAAGTCTTTTTTTAAAAAAATTTTTAAGAAAGAATTTTTAAAATAATTGTTTCAGCCCTGTTAGATGAAGCCTTTTCAACATAAAACCATATATTGCCGATAGTAAGTTTATCTCCGGCTTTTGGAATACGGTCAAGCTTTTCGGTAATCAGACCTCCAATTGAATCGTTATCTTCAGATTCAAGATTAATTGAAAGTGCATCGTTTAAATCATCAAGCTTGTAAGAACCATCAACTCTGTAAGTGTTATTTCTAAGCTTTATAAGTGGCTCCTGTTCATCATAGTCGTATTCATCACGTATTTCGCCGACAATTTCCTCAAGAAGGTCTTCTGTTGTTATCATACCAACAGCTGAGCCGTATTCATCAAGTACTATAGCGATACTTGTTGAGTTAAGCTGCATTTCTTTAAAAAGATCAGATGTGTTTTTCTGTTCGTATGTAAAAAATGGTTTCCTCATTATATTTCTGATATTAAATTCATTAGTGTTATTTATTAATATCAGGTCTTTAATATTAAGGATACCTATTACATTGTCTGTATCATCTTCATATACAGGGATTCTTGTGTACATAGTGTCTTTGAAAAGCTGTATTATATTATCATAAGATGATTCTACATTACATAATGTCATGTCAATTCTTGGGATCATAACATCCTTTGCACATGAATCTCCGAAGTCGAAAAGATTATTTATAATCTGCTTTTCATTGGATTCAATAACGCCTTCTTCATGGCTTACTTTAACGATTGTTCTTAATTCATCTTCTGTAATAACTGAGTTTTTCTTTTTGCGGTCAATTCCAAGTAATTTTAAAAGACCACCGGCAAGGTTATCAATTACAAATATTGCAGGAGTAAGAATAACCATTAAAGCTTTTATTACAGGGGCATATGCTAATGCAAGTTTTTCTGAATAAAATGATGCAGCATTTTTTGGTGTAATTTCACCAAATATAAGTACAGCAACAGTAAGTACTCCAGTTGCTATACCAGTTGCATAATTTCCCCATAGATGTATGGTGAGTGTGGTAACAAGTGCGGAACAAGATATATTGACTAAGTTATTGCCTATTAATATGGCACTTAACATTTTACCTGAATTATCAACGATATTTGAAACCGTGACAGCTCTTTTATTGCCCTCGTCAATAAGCGTGCGCAGGCGCATCCTGTTTACTGTCATATAAGCGGTTTCTGCTGATGAAAAGAATGCTGATAAAGCTAAAAGAATAATAATACAAATAATTTGGATGATACTGTGCGTATCCAAAAAAAATCAACTCCTTTTTTATATAAATTTAGCCATGAGCAAAACTCTACACATTCAGTATTTATGCAGGTTTGCGAGGCATGG
>ERZ1106969.60-NODE-60-length-125828-cov-4.976958_pt1 | contig 125828 bp, 118 predicted proteins | sample MGYA00403685_ERZ1106969 | MGnify/ENA primary metagenome ERZ1106969 (study PRJEB35170, sample SAMEA104062416) | human gut metagenome | biome: human gut; feature: human-associated habitat; material: faeces | place: Denmark | collected 2012-05-18 ...
GGCAGACTAGTGAACTTCACTTGCCGTGTTACTTTTGAAACTTATATTTCAACACAAACCGGCTGCAAATTTTCTTTGACGAGAAGCCCGGCCCCGACACCCGCGCCGAACTGAAAGGACAGGGCTTCCGATGGGCACCCAGCGCGGAGGCATGGCAACGGCAGCTGACCGACAATGCGTTCCGCGCTGCTGACTGTCTGGACTGTATCAAGCCGGTTACAGGAGAAAAGCCCACGGAGCTGCAACGCAAGGCGCGGAGGGAAAAGCCATCTATCCACGAAAAACTGGAAGCGGCCAAGAGCGCCCCGGAACCGCCGCACAAGAAAAAAGCCCCCTCAAAGGACGGGCCGGAAAGGAGCTGACACATGGAAAAATTTGAAAACGTGGACGTGATCGCGGCACTGGACGCAATCTTACACCAGAATACCGGCTACTATCAGGAACAGTTTAAGCAGGTGGAACAGACCATCACGGCGGCGGCCACAAGCCCGGCCCATGACGATAAATCCCTGCTGTGGGTATCGGCCCCGGCTGGAATGTACTGCATGTTGGAAAAAGATTTGCTGATTCAGGAAAATTTGAAATATGGCGGATTCGGCAGCTATCCCGAGGGCGTCCGGCTGGACGGTGACAAGGCCCTGTGCTACGCCATGGAGCTGTCCGGCGTCGAGGCAGGCAGACCCAAGGGGACAATCTACCAGCTGGACTATTTGGAGCATTTGACCCACTTAAACCGCGTAGCTGTCCCCGCTGCGGCTGTCACCATCACCGGCAGGGACGCCGTACCGCACCGCTTCCCCTATGCAGAGTACAGGGAAAACGAACCGGGCATTTTGCGGCGCTGCGGGCCGCTCCAATCTTTTACCTATGAGCCGAAAAGCAAATCCACCCTTGCCCGCCTTATGCGGCAGGAACACGCCCACAGGGAACAGGAGGCCCGGCCCGCAAAGCTGCAAGACCATATCCGGCAGCTGGCCGCCGATAAGGTGGAGGCCGAGGCCGGGCGTATCGTTTCCGAGTTTGGGCGGCTGTGGAATCCCAACGGCGGCGACGGGCGTTTTATGGTTCAGGTATCGCCTGTGTTCCTAAACCTTGCCACCGATACGGAACTAAAGCAGCTGGCCGCCCTGCTACCGTACCAATCCCTGACAATCACCAAACGGGCCGATGGAACCCCCGGCCTGTTCGCTTTTATCTCCAAGGACGAGAACCGGGACGAACCGCCCCGGCGTTCCGTCTTAGAAAAGCTAAAGCAGCGCCCGGCACCAGAGGCCGCCCCGCAAGGCCGGGCCGGAAAGGAGCTGACACATGAATAAATTTGAAAACGTGGACGTGCTGGCGGCGTTAAGCGCCATTATGAAGCAGAACACCGCCCACTATCAGAGCGATTTTGAAATCGACGAAAAAATCATACGGGCCGCTGTGGATAGCGCCGATAAAAATTTGTTGTGGTTTTCCCGCCCCTCCGGGACGTTCTGCGATACGGAGCGCAACGTATTTTTGAAAGATACCCACGCACACAATACATGGTGCTTTTACGGGGAGCAGACCCGTGACAAACTGCTGGCTTATGCCGTGGAGCTGTCTGGTATGGAACGGGGCAAAGTCATGGGAACCCTGTATGAGCTGGACTATCCGGCCCACTGGCAGCATGTACGGAAAACGGCCATGACGCCGGAAACGGCCCATGTCACCCTAAAGGACGGGAACAGCTTTGATATTCCCTATTCCTCCATGCGGGGGCTTGATTATAACCAGATTGATTCCATCAGACCATGCCCCGCAAACGAGCAGAATTTTCAAATCCTGCTGAATCATGAACGCTTACAGCGCCGTGATTTAGCCCCCGGCGATTTAGGCCAGCATATCCAAAAGCTGCACACCGCCCTGATCTATGACGAGGCCGCCCGGCTGACTGCCAAAATTGCCAAGAGGCCCACGCCGGACAGTCTGGACAAGGCATTTTTTACCGCTGAACTATCCACACACTTCACCCTGCTTGCAAACAGCAAAGACACCGACCAGCTGCTTACTGCCCTGCCTTACCGGAGCAGGGGCAGGCAGCTTTCCAAGCGGCCCGACCGGAGCGGCATTTACCTTTTTGTCCAGAAAGACGAGCGCCGCGACCGGCCCCCCAAGCAGCCACCGGCCCGTAAACCGTCCATTAAAGCCGGGCTGAATGTATCGGCCATAAAGCATGAACCGGTTAAAAAAGCAGCTGCAAAAGCGGGGCCGGAACGCTGATAATTATTTCTGCGGCTGCGGGCCGTCAATCAGATCATCATAGCTGCATTTGAAGATTTGTTTTAGCGCCCGCAAGTGCTGGATTTTGATATTCAGCTCTCCCGTTTCATATCGGGAATACAGGGCGCGGGTAATATCATCACACCCCAAGACCTGCATTTTCACCGTTACCGTTTCCTGTGTAAGACCACACCGCTGCCGCAACGCTCTTATGTTTTCTCCAAGAGTTGTATCATGCCGTAATTTATCCATAACACATACGCTCCTTTTGCTCAATATGTTTTGCAATTAAAATCATTGTATGTTATGATGATTGCGATTTAGCTCAATATATTGAGCAATAGTAAAAATAGAGGTGCGTCCAATGAATATGCGAAAGATTTACCGGCAGATAGCCAAAGAACACGGTGTAACTGTTGCGGAAGTAAAGCGGGATATGCAGGAGGCAATCAGCGCGGCCTACCAAAACCCGCCCGACGACGGAGGCGTGACCGCCGCATGGCAGCGGCAAGTCCCACACAGGGAAGAAACGCCCACCCCGGAAGAAGTAATCCGCTATGCGTCGGCCAAAGAAAAAAAAGAACAGAGCAACCAGTAACAAACGGCCTGAAATGGAAAACACCATTTCAGGCCGCCACTTTTGAAAGGAGATCATGCTATGGTCTTTACCGTTGAGGAAACGAACCTGATTGACATTTACCGGGCCGACACACGGGCCGGAGTTTTGGAAAACCTGCGGATTGTCCGACCCATCTATGAGAACGACCCGGAACTGCTGGCCGTGGTGGACAGCGCGGCCCGGAAACTGGGCGCTATGGCCGATGCGGATTTTCTGGCGGCTGCCTTTGTACCGGCCTACCCCGTGGAGTATTCCGAGGACGAAACGGGGGGCTTCGCCTATGGCAAATAGAGAAAGGACGATTCAGCTGCATTTCATGGCGACGCCAAGGGAACGGCAGCTGATTGCTGAAAAAATGGCCCTGCTGGGGACGCGCAACCTGGGCGCTTATCTCCGCAAGATGGCCGTGGACGGCTATATCGTCCAGCTGGATTTAGGGAGTGTCAAGGAGCTTGTGTCCCTGCTGCGGGGAGCGACCAACAACTTAAACCAGATTGCAAAAAGGGCCAATGAAACCCGGAGCATTTACGCCGCCGATGTGGAGGACATGCGGGAACGGTACGCCGAGCTGTGGGAGGCGGCCAACAAGATACTGTTGGAGCTGGCAAAGATCAGCTGATAAAATCAGATTAACAACATAGACAGTCCGCACCATGGGCGCTATAATAGGGGCGTATCAATCCATAAAATCAACGCAAAGGAGGCTGAAACCATGAGGCTTATTTTTAAGATTCTGCTTTTCCCTGTGACGCTGGTTCTGACAATCCTGATTCTGGTGTGCCGGTTCCTGTGCGATTTCTCAACGGTCATATTGGGAATTATCGCATTTGTGTTTTTCATGCTGGGGCTGGGAACCATGATTTTGTTAAAAGAGGTGGGGGACGGCTTCAAGATTTTGCTGATAGCCTATGTTATCAGCCCCTATGGGCTTCCCCTCTTTTCGTCGTGGCTGGTGGAAAGACTGGACGATTTGAATTATATGTTGAAATCAATCTGACAACAAAACAAACGAGCGGGGCGCGGTGGACTGATAATCTGCCGCGCCCCGCTTTTCGTGAAAGGAGGGCTTGACGCATGGCGGCCACCCGCATTATTTCCATGCACACCGGTAAGGGGAAATCCCCCGCCGTTTCCCTGACAGAACGGATAGACTATATCCTGAACCCGGCCAAGACGGACGGCGGCAGGTGGGTAACGTCTTGCGGCTGCGATCCGGCCACCGCCGCCGCTGAAATGCTGCTGACCCGGCAGCTGTACCGAAACGCCGGGGGCCGCCAACCGCCCGGCAACAAGGAAGTGCTGGCATACCATATCCGGCAGGCGTTCAAACCCGGAGAGATCCCCCCGGAGGACGCCAACCGGATAGGCCGGGAACTGGCCGAACGCTTCACCAAGGGCCGGTATCAATTTGTCGTCGCAACCCATGTTGATAAGGGCCATATCCATAACCATATCGTTTTCGCTGCCATATCGGACAACAGCGCCCGGCGCTTCCGCGACTTCTTAGGTTCCGGGAAAGCGGTTCGGAAAATCAGCGACCGGCTGTGTCTGGAAAATGGCCTTTCCGTAATTGAGAATCCCAAGCGCGGCAAGAAAGATTACGGCAAATGGTTAGGCGATAAAAAACCGCTGTCCGCACAGGAAAAGGTACGGGCCGCTATCGACGCCGCCCTTGCAGAAAAGCCCGCCGACTTTGCCGCGTTCCTGCGGCTCATGGAGGCGTCCGGCTTCAAGGTACAGCGCCGGGGCAAGACGCTTTCCTTTCTCGCACCGGGACAGGATAAGGCTACCCGCTGCCGGGAAAATACGCTGGGAGCCGACTACACCCCGGAGGCCATACAGGAACGTATCGAGGGCAGGCGTGTTGTTTCTCTTTCCAGCCGGTCAAAAGCTCCGGCAAAACAGCCCTGCAAGGTGAACCTGCTCATTGATATTCAAAGCAAATTACAGGCTGGCAAAGGGGCCGGTTATGAACGCTGGGCCAAGGTTTTCAATCTAAAGCAGATGGCCCAGACCATGAATTTTTTAGAGGAAAACGGGCTGCTGGAATATGACGCGCTGGCCGGGAAAGCGGCGGCGGCCACGGCCCAGTTCAACGAGCTGTCCGGCACTATCAAACAGGCCGAGGGACGCATGGCCGAGATCAGCGCCTTACAAAAACAGATCGTGAACTATTCCAAGACCCGCGACGTGTACGCGGCCTATCGTAAGGCTGGGTACAGCAAAAAGTTTTACGCGGCCCATGAAACGGAAATCCTGCTGCACAAAGCGGCCAAGGCCGCGTTTAACGCGCTCCACCTGCAAAAGCTCCCCACCATGAAAACGCTGCAAGCGGAGTATGCGGAACTGTTGGCCGGGAAGAAAAAAGCCTATGCCGAGTATGCCGCCGCCAAGAAAGAAATGCAGGAAGTTTTGACCGCCAAGGCCAACGTCGATAGACTGTTAGGCGCTCCCCCGGAGCAGCCGGAAAAAGAGAAGGAACAGGCCCAGCGATAGCGCCGGGCCTGCCTGTATGCAGCGCCCGTAAGGGTGCGTAGCCGCTTCGCCTGTGGAGCGTTCGTAAGGCAGCAAAGCGAACCTTACCGGGGGATTGGGGGCTGCCCCCAACAAGCAGATTTTACAGGTTTTCGCGGGAGCGAAAAGGTGGAAAATCGCAGAGTGTGTACCACTCTGCCCTGCTTGCCGCTATTGTTTTAGCGGAAAATCCCCTGTTCCCAGCTGGTATATATGGCATAAAAAACACCGGGCATGTTGGCCGATAGGCCGCTACGTCCGGTGCTTTTTTGCCGTAGTATATCTGGTATCCCCAATGAATTTGTATTCACCGAAAAATCGAGATAATGGCTATTTGCATTTTCGGTAATAGATAACCATGAACTTTCTTCATGTGTCATTGTTTGAATCCTACTTTCATTTCCATATTGATTTGATATTTAAGGATAATTTTACCACGATTTTTTTGACAGTCTATACTTTGGAATAAATATGTGCAATCTATACACAACATACTTCATACTATGCAGTTGAGAAAATAAGAAAGTTGCAGTAAAATAAGAACAAAGGAAGTGAATACACTATGAAAATGCGAGAAGAATTTACCTGTCCTTTGGAGCTGGTACACGATATGATAAAAGGAAAATGGAAACCTATTATTTTATGGCGGTTACGTCTGGGGCCGACTTCCCTTGCAAAATTGGAAAAAGACATAGACGGCATTACACAAAAAATGCTATTGGAGCAACTAAAAGAGTTAATGGATTTCGGTTTTGTGGAAAAGCAGTCTTTTGAGGGCTATCCGCTTCATGTGGAATATTCTTTGACCGAGAGCCAAGGCCGGGAGATGCTAAAAGCCCTTATCATAATGCAGCATATCGGAATTGAATATCTCAAAGCAGAGGGTAAAGAAAATCTGTTGATTGAAAAAGGAGTTGTCCCGGAATAATACCTACGAAAAAGTGGGTAATTTACGTTTCTGCTTCCTGTGGTTATGATGGGATTGAAAAACTACACGGAGGTGGAACTATGATTGTAACAAGTACAGGTATCATTGACGGTGTAATTCAGGATCAATATGGTGGACGTGGGACACAATTCAATGAAAACGGCGTTCCGACTTTCTCCCTGCCGCTGAAAATTGAAGAAGCGCCGGAGAGGACAGTTTCTTTTGCCGTTGTCTTAGAGGACAAAGACGCCTATCCCGTTACAGGCGGATTTGCATGGATTCACTGGTTGGCTGCCAATATCACGCGCCAAGAGCTGAAAGAAAACGAGAGCCAGACAGCCCATGACTTTATACAGGGCTGCAATAGCTGGACAAGTATTCAAGGAAACAACCAGAGTAAGGAACTGTCCTGTTTCTATGGTGGAATGACCCCGCCGAATCAAGCTCATACTTATGAGCTACACGTTTTCGCACTGGATTGTCTACTGGATTTGGAAACAGGATTTTATCTGAATGAGCTGTATCACAAAATGGAACGGCATATTTTAGCACAGCACACATTGAAAGGTATCTACGATAAAGTATGAAACCGTATTCCCTCAAAATAGGGGGCCGTATATGGAAAACCGTTATAGCCGTTTTTCTTTGCTTATGTATTGACGCGGTTCGTGTTGGAGGTGTACCGTTCTATGCTGCGATAGCCGCTATTCTATGTGTGCAGCGCAACCAGAAAGATAGCTTTCAAGTAGCGATGAACAGAGAAATTTCTACCGTAATAGGCGGAATATTTGGTATGCTGTTTTTAGCTTTTGAAAGGTATATTTACCAAGTCCCCATTAATTTATTGCGGTATGCTCTTTTGTCGCTTTTACTGATCCCTGTCATTAAACTTTCCCTTTTCTTACGGCAGGAAAAAGGAACTTTTCTTATGTGTGTAGTATTTCTCTGCGTTACAGTCACACATGAGAAAGATTTAAGTCCTGTGAGTTTTGCGATTAACCGCATTGTGGACACAACCATTGGAAGCATTATTGCTCTACTTATCAATCATCTTTGGAGAGATCGTAGTATGTAAACCGGGGTATGGAACTGACGTATCGGTTGATTCCATACCCCAATTTTTCTTACCCGTTCTACGCATTTAGACCGTCATTTTAGAGGTTATTTGATAATTCATTCAGCCTACCCGTTGACTGCCTCTGAAAGCCCTTGATTTCCAAGGCTTGTCAACGTCCTAAATGCGTAGACAGCAGGTACTTTATCCAGTTCCCGGAGAAAAAATATCGAGAAGATTGTGTTTTAGCTTCCTAATATTTGGACGAGGCCGTAAGCCAAAAGAATTTACATGTCGTTTGGAATTCATGTATGTGAGGTATCAAAAATGAAAATGCGTCAAGAATATACCTGCCCTTTAGAAATTGTGCATGATATTGTAAAGGGTAAGTGGAAAACAATAATAGTCTTTCAGTTAAGAAAAGGCAATAAATCTTTTTCAGAATTAGAACATGAAATAGAAGGTGTATCACAAAAAATGTTGTTACAACAGCTTAAAGAACTACGCGAATTTAACTTAATTGATAAAATAAGTACAGATGGTTATCCATTACATGTCGAATACTTTTTGACAGAACGAGGAAAAAAGCTACTTCAAGCAGTAGAGATTATGCAGGAAATCGGTATTGAGTACATGATAGAGCATGGACAGACTGATATACTTGACCGAAAAGGGATTTGTTGTTATAAAGACATATCTACTAAAAAGTAAGTAATTTACTTTCTACACATTACAAATATAATAAAGATAAAATCATATTAACGGAGGTATCTGAAATGTGTTTAGGGCTACTCTTAATTGACATACAAAACGATTATTTCCAAGGCGGAAAATTTGAATTGTATCAGTCTGAACAGGCAGCGAATCAAGCGAAAACGATGTTGCAATTATTTAGAGAGCATGATCTTTCTGTTTTTCATATCCAACATATAAACCAATCTCCCAATGCAGCTTTTTTTGTACCTAACACAGAGGGAGTAAATATTTATAAAAGTGTTTGCCCTCAAAATGGAGAAATAGTGATTGAAAAACATACGCCGGACAGCTTCTATCAAACAACTTTGAAATCAGAACTTGATAAAAAAAGTATTAGCCATTTAGTAGTATGTGGCATGATGACACATATGTGTGTTGATACAACAGTAAGAGCTGCCGTAAACTTAGGTTATAAAATCACGCTTATAGAGGACGCATGTGCAACAAAAGAATTAGAATGGAATAATGTTATTGTGCCTGCTCCTATTGTCCAAGCCACATTTATGGCTTCTTTGAATAACAAGTTTGCAAAAATTTTATCGGTAGATAAATGGACATTCTGAAAATGTGATAGGAAGATAAAAAGACGTAAAAAAATAGAGGACACTTTTCACGTTCTCTATTCTTCAACGCCGTTTAGTCTTATTATGACGTATTCTCAACATGGGGAGTATTGCAGGTTTAACAGGTTCCAGTTCGTCATTACCATATGCTATGTCCAAAGCGGCTGTCCACTGTTTGACAAAATCTTTAACGTGGGCTTTGGTCCCGGATATTCGGGTAAACTGTATTGCCCCTGCCGCTATCTCCACGCGCTGGTGGGCGGGAGGCGAAGAAAAGATGTACCGACTAAGCGGCAACCTGGCTTTGCAAAGAGTTTCTACCCCGGAAGATATTGCAGAATTGATTTGCAGTTTGTTAATTCAGCCATTTATGACAGGACAAGTAATTAGCCCGAATAACGGTATGTTAATTTAGTAAGGAAAGCGGAGGACGTTTTTATTCGTCCCCCGCTACCATGATTTTGATAGCCCCATCAATGGCCCCCTCGATAATTGGCAAATATGGTTCTGGACACAGCTTCAACTTGTGGCCGACCCTCTGGCGCTGTTCGCTGCCCTCCGGCTCTGCTTCCGGGTGGAAGTAGCGTTCTATTGGGAGCTTACATATCTTCGCCAGCTCGTAAAGTACCGGGACACTGGGAAGATCACCGCTATTTTCGATATTTGCAAGATACCGGGGATCAATGCTGACTTTTTCTGCCAGCGCACGGCGCGACAGCCCTAATGCTTTCCGGGCCTTCTTAATATCTGCACCAAGCGTTTCAAAGCCGGGGTATTCAATTCCTTTCGCCATATTACATCACCCATTTACATTGTATAGTTCATACTATATGCAAGGGAATGATGTAATATGCGCTATTATTGCAGTTTATACTTCACCTATCTCCACTCTAACAAACATGAACTAAAAGCAAAATGTTAAAAGTTCTTGACATTTTGCTTGATGGGAGTATAATTATAAATGTAAAAAACTTTTAACATTTTAAGGAGGTACTATGATGAAAAAACAAATGGACGAAATGGAACGCAACATCAAGTTGCAATCACAGTCAATCGGTTTCAAGTCTGCGCTTTTACTTTTAGCTCTTTGGACGATATACGAGAATGCAATAGCGTATATTGAAAAGCAATCCAGCAGTATTATACCGGGCTTTATATTGGTTGTCTCCTGCCTACTTCAATACCTTTACGAACAGATAATCAAACGGAGAATGATAGACGGTGATGAAGAATACAAAGAACCAAACAAAGCACTGTTGACTATTTTAATGGGGCTTGTCGTAGTTGCCATTCTTGTTTCAATCGGTTCTCTTTTACTTCAATTTAATTAAACGGTGAGAGGCAGAAAATGCGGAATGATATAAAACGGTTAAGGAAAGAAGCTGGTCTAAGGCAGGAAGATTTAGCAAAAGAATTAGGGGTAAGCAGACAAACAATTATAGCAATAGAAAACAACAAATATAACCCAACATTGGAACTGGCCATGAGGTTAGCCGTACAATTAGGCAAAAATGTGGAGGATATTTTCTTTCTGGATTAGACTGTATAGCGGCAAAGAAGCGGCAGTTTTCTTTTACATTCAAGGAAGAAAGGGGACGAAATCATGAGTGAACTACTTGTAAAAATATCACTTTAGGGAGCATTATATGGAAAATAATGAGTGGATACTATGCCCTGTTTGTCAAAGTAAAACAAGGATTAGAATACGATCTGATACAATACTTGAGAATTTTCCTTTGTATTGTCCAAAATGCAAACATGAAACACTAATCACAGTACGACAACAAAATATTTTAGTTATCAAAGAGCCAGACGCTAAGACGCAGAGCCGATAACCTACAAGAACGATCTTGTGGTTATCGGTTTTTTCTTTTAGATAACACAGTCAAAATATGCGATTGCTGGCAAATTTAGCGGACTAAGGAACCGTTGTTTGACAGTGATAGTCTGCGGCGGTTTTGAAATTATGAATGTTCAAATCCGCCGTTTTTCTTTTGGAAAATTGGAATACGGAGGGTGTGATAAAGTCGCCCTTTTTTGAGGACACGGCGGTATTCGAGGGGTATTGCCATGTCCATTTTTATTTATAAATTACCTGATAACCGCTCAAAAAAAGCCTATCTCCACCACGGGATAAGCTCGCATATGAATATGAACTATATTATGTAAATAGACTTCATTTTATTTCATTCTCCGCCCGGCTGGTATGCGATTGCGTCCAGTCGGGTATTTTTTGTCGAATTTTGCGTTTTTCCATAGGCTGCCGCTCCCCGCCGCCCCGTTTCGATTGTCGCAAATCAACCCCAAACAATCGAAACGGAGGAAATCATTATGATTATCAACCTACGGGATTTTTACCCATTCTATACAAGCGACGAGCTTATTGACGTGCCGGACGAGATCGGCGCGATACTTACAGAAAGCAAGCGGCAAGAGAAAAACTATTTTTCCCGCCTGTCCTACCACAAAGCATACTATTCCCTTGATTGTGGGGACGGCATAGAGAACGAAACTGTGGACAAGCCCTTGACGCCGGAAGAAATCTATTTGCAAAAGGCAGCCAAAGCCGAGTTGTACGCCGCCCTTGCCGCCCTGCCTGACAAGCAGGCCAAGCGCCTTTACGCCTTTTTCATTTTGGGCATGAGTAAAACCGAGATCGCCAAGGCCGAGGGCGTGGCGGTCAATTCCGTGTGTGAAAGTATCGTCCGGGGACTTGAAAAACTACGAAAAAATTTTTGAAAAACTTTTCATTTCAGCCCTCAAAACGACCGGCGCTTTTCGGTTGGTTAATAAGAGGGGCATATTTCCCCCGCCTCTCACCTGAACATTGAAAACTGCATAGGATACCCGGATACATACCTGCGCGGGCAGGATACAGGGAGCCGGGCGGCGGGTACGCCACAATCTTTTTTCCAGTCGGTAAGGAGGCGATATTTTTAGAGGCTATGGAGAAAAGGGAGCGCACACTACCAACGCCGCAAGCAGGGCAGGGCCGCCCTGTGGCAATAATCTGTATGTAATGATACTTCCGTCTGGCTAACGTAAAGTCAAGGGACGGCGCACCCATCAGCATGGGCCGTGGTGAAATTCCAATGAGGACAGGCAGGCCACCAGTCCGTCCGGGCAATCCATAGAATGAAACAATCGAAACGTAAAACAAGGGAAAGCCGCGCTTTTTTGACGCCGCCTGTTAAAATCATGCGGACACGTTTTCAAAGCGCGGCTTTTTTCTATTCATGTTGAGGGGGAACTACGCAATATTTCGGTATTGCGGGGCCTGCGCTGTTTGCGTAGGCAGTTTCCCCGATACTGATAATATCGTACAAACCTCTCTGAATATAGTGTTTTAGGGAGGTGTTGACTATGAATCAAGAGGGATATGTCCCGGTCGGCATGGAGGAACCCGACCTTGACACGGCAGAGTGCCAAGGCTTCAAGGCGGGCTTCCAACGGGCCATACTGCTTTCACTTCTGGAAAGCCGAAAGTTGACGCAAGCCCAATATGAGGCTTGCATGGAGAAAGTCACCCAGAAATACGCCGTCCGCTCTCATTCATAAATCCGCACCTTTGCCAATTTGCAAGGCGGGCGATAAAATAGATTTATCACCTGATACCACTTGCAGAGAGCTGAAAGGAGCTGATTTTATGGTACGAGTAGCGGCATATTGTCGTGTTTCAACGGATAAAGACGATCAAGCCAATTCATTTGAAAGTCAACAGAGGTATTTCCGGGAGTACATAGAGCGGAACCCGGATTGGGAGCTGGTAAAGATTTATCCTGACGAGGGCATTTCCGGCACGAATACAAAGAAGCGGAAAGAATTTAACCGTATGATTGCAGCGGCCAAGGCTGGCAAGATCGACCTGATTATCACCAAAGAAGTAAGCCGGTTTGCCCGTAACACCGTGGACACCCTGCAATACACCCGCGACTTGAAAAAGCTGGGCGTCTACGTTTTCTTTATGAATGACAACATCAACACCAAAGACCCGGATTCCGAACTGCGTCTAACGATCATGGCGTCGATTGCCCAAGAGGAAAGCCGCAAGACTTCCGAGCGTGTCAAATGGGGCCAGAAACGGCGAATGGAACAAGGCGTTGTGTTTGGCCGGGATATGCTGGGCTACGATGTGCGGGACGGGAAGCTGTTCATCAATGAAGCCGGGGCCGAAGTCGTGCGGCTGATCTTCCATAAGTTTTTGGAGGAGGGCAAAGGAACCTATACGATTGCCCGCGAGTTGCGGGAGGCCGGGATTGAAACGTCCACCCACATGAAGAACTGGACGAACACGGTGATACTCCGCGCCCTGCGGAATGAAAAGTATTGCGGCGACCTGATTCAAAAAAAGACCTACACCCCGGACTATTTAAGCCATGACAAGAAGTATAACCGGGGCGAGGAAGAATTTGTCGTGCTGCGCGATCACCATGAGCCGATTATCAGCCGTGAAATATTCGAGCGGACGCAACGGGAGCTGGAACGCCGTTCCCCCTCGCCGGAGCAAAAGGCAAAGCATAGCAACCGTTATTGCCTGTCCGGTAAAATCGTCTGTGGCGGCTGCGGTTCCCGGTTTGTATCACGGGCCAAGAAGCGGCAGGACGGCAGCCAATACAAGGCGTGGCGCTGCTACGAGGCCGCCCAGCATGGATTACCCAAAATCGACAAGGCGGAAAATGCAATCGGCTGTTCCGTCAATCAGCAAATCCGCGACGAGGACTTTATGCTGATGATTCAAATGGTGGTAAAGCACCTGCGTCAAAACAAGGAACGCCTGATACAAGATTTAGTCGAGATTGTCAAGATGGTTCTATCTGCCGGGGACGCCGGAGAAAACGAGCTGCCCAAATTAGAGCGGCGCATGGAGGCCGTGTCCGAGAAAAAGGAAAAGCTGCTTGACCTCTATTTAAGCAAGGACATTACCAAGGACGAGTACCGTCGCATGGTGGAGCGTTACGAAAAGGAAAAAGCGGATTTAGAGGAAAGAATCAAGGACGCCAAGCACCAAAAGGAGCTGACCGAGAATCAGGAGGAAATGATTGCGGACATAGCGGCCACAATCCGGGCGCTGGCGCTGGGAGAACAGCAGGACGATACCTTTTACCGCAATATCGTGGAGAAAATCGTGGTTTACAGCCGGGAGCATATCGAAATTTATTTGAATCTGCTTCCGTACAAATGGGCTTATACGCTTGCAGAACTGCCGGGAAATCCCGGTAAAAAAAAAGCCCGTTTTAACGGAGCATTTTAATACAGATATACCTATATCTGTGAGCGCTGCCTTGCACTCTTTGTATGGCATGGTATAGCGCTGGGACAGATATCGCATGGAGGCTCCCATTTCCCCGTCAGGCCCGCCGTACTGGGACATTATGAACTGTGCCATCTGTGCATTGGGTTCTTTAATATTAACAGGAAATTCCAGTCTTTTTTCATATATCCACATTTATGAGCACACTCCTTCCCAAGGCCATGGATCATTTACCCAGGACCAGTAATCTGTATCCTTGTTGGCGCCTGCGGTCAGGGGGCCGAACTGTGCCTCATAAGCCGCTGCCGCACTCTTGTATGCCGCCAGCATCTGATTATAGTAATCAATAGCTGCCGCATCACAGGGATGGGTGTCTAAATAGAGGTTGGCGTCAACCACGGCAAACCCTGCCTCATCTACCTGACGCAGCATGGCTTCCTGTGAAACATTATAATCGAAGTTGGTCATCTGCCGCACCTCCCATAATTAAACTGAAGATCCAGGTCAGGGAAAATGGTTCCCTGTACCAGTCCCCTTTCAGGGGCGTAGGTAGTCTGCCACTGCTGCCACGGAACATAGGCCATTGCAACCGGATGCTGCTGTTCCAGACATCCCGGTTCCGTTGACACACAGTTCATCTGATTCATGCCGGGGTACTGTCCGCCCGCAAAGGATTCAGCGGGAGCTACATTATAGTCATTGTTTACAGCCCAGGGAAATGTGTTCATATCCGGATACTCCGTCTGCCTGAAGGAACCGCGGCCGCTTGGTCCGGAGGTGTTACAGGACACGTGTCTGCAGCCGCAGCACTGTCCCCTTACATCTGTATAAGAGTCCATATGATGGAAACTCCTTCCATTAACTTTTCTTTATTAATAGTTTATGTGATTCCCAAAGGACCGTGACAGAAAAATCTCCTGCGGCAATCAGTAACACTTTGTCTAACCGTCCCATATGATATAGTACAAACCAATAAAAAAGGAGATGCGATATATGTGTTGTTTTAGATTTGGATGTGGATGTAGATGTCATCGTTGCTGTTGTGGGTGTGGTTGTGGAAATATTGGCTGTGGCTGCGGCTGCGGCAACAACAGCGGATGTGGCTGCGATAATAACAACAATGGGTGCGGCTGCGGCAATAACAACAGCTGCGGCTGTGGTTGCGGATGCGGCTGCGGCAATAACAACAGCAATTGCGGCTGCGGCTGCAGGCATGATATCTGTGCCGGCGAAAGACGCAGGGCATATAGGGAAGGCTTCCGCAACGGATATTGGGAAGGCTTCAATGACGCAAGCTGGGGAAGACCCTGTGGATTCCCTCAGCCCCGTGGCGGCGCTGCCCAGGCACCGGTTGCAGTAGATGCGGGCGGGTGCGGTTGCAACAACTAAACAGCTGGACTGACAGCTGATATAAATACAAGGGGGCTCCGGTTGGGGCCCCCTTTTTCATGATAGGTCCATGATTATCCGTTTCATGGCATTGACAACCCCTGCCGCCCTGGTTTATAGTGTTCTTTAGATTATTTCAGCCAGCTGTATATTATCATACATAAAGGATACGGAGGAAACATGAACGCACAGAAACTTGAACAGGTACAGAAGGTCTTTGCAAATGACCGGTTTGCCACTGAAAACGGCGTTGTCATTGATGAAGTAGATGATGGATATGCAAAATGTTCGTTGGAAATACAACCGCACCATCTCAATGCCGGGGGGACTGTCATGGGCGGCGCCATCTTTACCCTGGCTGATTTTGCCTTCGCAGTGGCCTCTAACTGGAATAAGCCGTTAAACGTGTCCACTACTTCCCAAATCACATTCCTTGGCACTGCAAAAGGCGCCCGTCTGGTTGCAGAGGCACGCAAGGTAAAAGAAGGGCGGAGCACCTGCTATTACCTGGTGGACGTGTCCGATGACCTGGGCAATCCGGTAGCCCATGTGACTGCCAGCGGTTTTGTAAAAAGCGGCACCCGGCTGGTTCAGGATATGCCCACTGCCGAAAAAGGATAATGCGGATATATATCCTCTTTATAATCCCCCATCACGGCGCAGAAAGGCCGGACATTCCTCACCAAAACTGTCCGGCCCTTTCCATTGCAATGCTGATGCCATATTCATTTTAATGTAATCCACACCTACCAGCACATCTCCTCATTGGTGTACAGCACCAGTCCGCCGTCCTCCACAGCCTTTGCCGCGGCCACCCCGTCGGACGCCTTTACAATCATGGCCCTCCTGTTTGCGGATGCCAGGGCATACATATATTCAATGTTCAGTCCCTGGCTGCACAGTATATGGGTCATCTTATGCATCTCGCCCACCTTGTCCTCCAGCTTCACTGCCAGCACATCGGTCAGCATGGCGGAAAAACCCTTGCTCCTCAGACCCGCTTTGGCCTTCTCGGGGTCGGATACAATCATCCTCAGCATACCGTACTCCGTGGTATCAGCCATGCTCAGCGACAGGATGTTGATGTTCTCCTCCTTCAGCACTTCTGTTACCTGCTCCAGCCTTCCTTCGCGGTTTTCAATGAATACAGACAATTGCTTTACAAACATATCCATACCTGCCTTTCCTAAATCAGTTTCCTGTTATCAATTACATGCTTTGTCTTTCCCATGCTGCGTTCAATGCTCTTTGGTTCCACCAGCTTCACCTTGACCGCCAGCCCGATGGCGTTCTGGATCACATGGGCAATCTTGCCTGTCAGGTTCTCTAACTCCCTAATCTCATCGGAGAAGAAACGCTCTTCCACCTCTACCTGTACTTCCAGTGTGTCCAGGTTATTAATCCTGTCAACAATCAGAAGGTAGTGGGGCGTGGTCCCGCCCATTTCCAAAAGGGCAGATTCAATCTGGGACGGGAATACATTGACGCCGCGGATGATCAGCATGTCATCCGTCCTTCCCGTAAACCTTGCAATCCTGGCAGTGGTCCTGCCGCACTCACAGATTTCGTGGTTGATGCTGGTCAGATCCTTGGTACGGTAACGGATAAGCGGCAGCCCCTCCTTGGTCAGTGTGGAGATGACCAGTTCGCCCTCCATGCCGTCCCGCAAAGGTTTCAGGGTCTTCTGGTCCACGATTTCCGGCAGGAAATGGTCCTCATGGATATGAAGTCCCCTGTGGAACTGACAGTCCGTTGCCACACCCGGTCCCATGATTTCACTCAGGCCATAGATATCGTGGGCATGGATTCCCAGCTGATGCTCAATCTGGGCCCTCATCCCGTCCGTCCAGGGCTCAGCCCCGTTGATGGACGCCTTCAGCTTAATCTGGTCCCTAACGCCCATCTCTTCAATGGTTTCCGCGATGTGCAGCAGATAGGAAGGGGTGCACATGATGCCCGTCACGCCGAAATCCACCATCATGGTCACCAGCTTCTTGGTGTTTCCCGTGGACATGGGCACAACCGTGGCCCCCATTTCCTCGGCGCCGTAATGCGCGCCCAGGCCGCCGGTGAACAGGCCGTAACCATATGCCACCTGTATGGTATCCTCCTTGCCCAGGCCCGCCATGGTGATGCATCTTGCCACGCACTCGCTCCACACATCAATATCCTTCCTCGTATATCCCACCACAGTTGCCTTTCCCGTGGTGCCGCTGGATGCGTGGATACGGGTAATCTGGGAATTATCCACTGCAAACATGCCGAATGGATAGGTATCCCTCAAATCATCCTTGGTGGTGAACGGCAGCTTATCCAGGTCCTCAATCCCCTTGATATCGCCTGGCTCCAGTCCCTCTGCCTGCATTTTCTTCCTGTAATACTCCACGTTGTGGTACACACGGTCCACCAGTTTTGAAAGCCTTGCGCCCTGCAGGTTTGTCATCTCATCCCTGCTCATACATTCCTTTGTCTCATTCCAAATCATCTGACTGTAAACCCTCCGTATTTTTTAGGATGTCTGAATCAATCATCCTGCCTAGGGCGTGTCTGAAAATTCATTCCCGCCATCTGCACGCCCTAAAACAATCTTACAGCAGGACCTCTATAGTGAAAGCGCATACCCAATCTCAAAGGCCTGCTTATTCACTTCAATGGTCTTTGGCGGGACTGTTGTCTCAATCACGCGCAGCCAGTCTTCCTTCTCAAAGCCCATGTGCCTTGCCGCCGCTCCCAGGACAATGATGTTAAATGCCTTTGGCGCGCCCAGCTTCTTGGACTCGGCCGTTGCTTCCACCACAATGGCCCTGCGTTTCTCCTTAAGTGTTTCAATCACATCCTCAGGATAGGCAGCCACCCCTGTCACCACCGTAATGGGGTCGATGCGCCAGTCATTGACAATCACCACGCCGTCCTTTTTAAGGAAATGCAGGTAGCGCAGGGCTTCCAGACGTTCAAATGCAATGAGTACGTCCGCCTGCCCCTCCTCCACAATGGGTTCGTTTACCTTGTCGCCGTAGCGCACAAAGGTAACAACGCTGCCTCCTCTCTGGGCCATGCCGTGTACCTCAGATAATTTTACATCATATCCCGCATTAATTGCAAGCTTTCCAAGGATACGGCTGGTAAGAAGGGTACCCTGGCCGCCAACGCCTACAATCATGATATTCTTTGAAGTCATATTATTCACCTGCCTTTATCTGCTCGATTGCATCAAATTTACAAAGCTGCATGCACAGTCCGCAGCCGTTGCACATGGTTTCATCAATGGAAATGGTCCCGTCCTCATTCTTAGTCAGCGCTGGACATCCTGGACGTAAGCATGCGCCGCACTTCTTACATTTATCAGACAGCGGCCTGCACTTGTTGGGGAACTTGATGCCTTTTAACAGGGCGCAGGGCGCCTTTGTGATGATGACGGAAACAGCTTCCCTGGCCACTTCGCGCTTAATGGCTTCTTCCAGTTCCTTCTGGTCAAAGGCATCTACCTCGTAGACATGTTCAATGCCAAGGGACCTGCACAGCCCCATGATATTGATGGCCGGCACCACCTGGCCCTTTAAGGTCTTGCCGGTGGCTGCGTGGTCCTGATGCCCCGTCATGCCGGTGGTGGAGTTATCCAGGATGATGACAGTGCCGGTGGCCTGGTTATAGACCATGTTCATCAGCGAGTTGATTCCCGTATGCATAAAGGTGGAATCGCCAATCACAGCCACCCAGCTGTGGATATAATCCTTACCCTTTGCCTTCTCCATGCCATGAAGGGTGCTGATGCTGGCGCCCATGCAGATGGTGGTATCAATGACGCTAAGCGGCGCCACTGCGCCCAATGTATAGCAGCCAATATCCCCGGCCGCGTGTATTTTCAGTTTGTTCAGCACGGTGTATACGCTTCTGTGGGGACATCCCGGACAGAGGATGGGAGGCCTTGCAGGAACCTGCGCCGCCGGGTCAACCTCCAGTGTCTGACCCAGCACGCGCTCACGGATCAGGTTTGCGCTGTACTCGCCCTGGACCGTGAATATTTCCTTGCCCACTGCCTTCTGGATTCCCCATGCCTTGACCTGTTCTTCCACAACCGGCTCCAGTTCCTCGAATATGTAAAGCTTATCAACCTTGGAAGCAAACTCCTCAATCAGCTTTCTTGGAAGAGGATTCACAAGCCCCAGCTTTAAGACGGATGCCTCAGGCATTGCCTCTTTCACATAGTTGTAGGCAATCCCGCTGGTGATAAAACCCACGGACAGGTCGTTGTATTCCACCCGGTTGATGGGCAGCCCATCTGCGTCCTCTGCCAGCTGTTTCATACGCGCTTCCACCGCCACATGACGCTTGATTGCATTGCCGGGCATCATCACGTATTTTGCAATATCCCTTTCATATGGGATATCAAAGGGTTCCGCCCTGTCCTCCAGTTCTACCAGCCCCTGGGAATGGGACAGCCTGGTGGTGCTGCGCAGAAGGACCGGGGTATCATATTTTTCACTTAAATCATAGGCATATTTCATGAAGTCTTTTGCTTCCGCACTGTCGGAGGGCTCCACCACCGGAACCATGGCAGCCCTTGCAACCATACGGCTGTCCTGTTCGTTCTGGGAACTGTACATGCCGGGGTCGTCCGCCACCACCAGCACCATGCCGCCTCTGACGCCGGTATAGGCCGCCGTATAAAGCGGGTCTGCGGCCACATTCATCCCCACATGCTTCATCACGCACATGGAACGCACGCCTGCGATGGAGGCGCCGATTGCCACCTCTGTTGCCACCTTCTCATTGGGAGCCCACTCCGCGTAAATCTCATCATACTGCACCAGAGCCTCGCTCACTTCCGTGCTGGGCGTTCCCGGATATGCGGCCGAAACCTTTACCCCTGCCTCATAGGCACCTCTTGCAATGGCTTCATTGCCAAGTAATATTCTCTTTTCAGACACTTTATCTTCCTTCCTTTCACTGTAATCTCCAATGGTATGTGTCAGCATTTTATCAGATTCCGTCCTTGTTGGCGCGAAGGTCCGTTACCCTTTTTGCCTTGCCCTCAAAACGCTGGAGGGTATTGGGGGATACCAGCTGTATCTTGGCATCCAGGCCCAGCATCAGGCGCATTTTCTCCCTCAGGCTGTAATCCAGCTTTTCCAGGGCTGCGTAGGAATCCATCATGCTTTCTGCCTCTACTTCTACTTTTATGGTAAGGAGGTCGGAGTGGTTCTTCCGGTCCACCACGATTTCATAGTTGGGTCCAATGCCTTCTGTATTAATCAGCACTTCCTCAATCTGGCTTGGGAACACATTGACGCCGCGGATTTTTAACATGTCATCCGTACGGCCTGACAGGTTCTCCATCCTGGCCGTGGTACGGCCGCATGGACATGGCTCATACATGAGCCGGGTAATGTCCCTGGTGCGGTAGCGGATTAAGGGAAGGGCTTCCTTGCTGATGCAGGTGATGACCAGCTCGCCCTTTTCACCTGCCGCAAGCACCTGTTCTGTCTTGGGGTCAATGATTTCTGCGATGAAATGGTCCTCGTTGATGTGCATTCCGTTGAGTTTAAGACATTCCCCTGACACCCCGGGGCCCATCAGTTCGCTCATGCCGTAGTTCTGGGTCAGGTTCACATCCTCCCCCCATACCTTGCGCAGCTCGTTCCGCATGGCCTCTGTCATCAGTTCGCTTCCCAGGACCAGGCTTTTTACATGCAGGTCCTTTTTGGGGTCAATCCCCATTTCCAGGGCCACCTCAGCAATCCTCATGGCATAAGACGGGGTGGCTACCAGCAGCGTGGTCTCAAAATCCTTCATGTACATAAGCTGCTTCTGGGTATTGCCAGTGGAGGAAGGCACAATGGCCGCGCCCACCTTTTCCAATCCGTTGTGAAGGCCAAGGGCGCCTGTAAACATGCCATAGCCAAAACATATCTGGGCCACATCCTCGTCCGTTGCGCCGCCGGCAACCGCAAGCCTGGCCACGCACTCCTTCCATACTTCCAGGTCATTTTCCGTATAACCCACAACCGTTGGCTTGCCGGTTGTCCCGCTGGACGCATGGATCCTGCGCAGCTGTTTTCTTGGCACTGCGAACAGGCCATAAGGATAATTGTCCCTCATATCCTGCTTTGTTGTAAATGGAAGTTTTTCCAGGTCCTTCAGGGTCTGTATGTCTTCCGGCTTCACGCCGGCAGCTTCCATCTTGGCACGGTAAGCGGGCACCCTCTCATAGCTGCGGGTCACCGCTTCCTTCAGGCGGGCTAACTGAACCGCTTCAATTTCCGCTCTGGACATTGTTTCCTCTTTTGCCCATATCATTTTGTCTGACCTCCTTTTCCCTGCGTCCCTGTCTCTGTCGCACTTTGACGTATCAACGAATTGGCGCAGCGTAATGTCTGGCGATATTATATCATCTTTTTGGTGGTTTGTCTGCTGTTTTGATGCAAATTTCATGAATGAGGGTGGGAGGGTGAGAGGGCTACGTCCGGGAAACGGGGCAGGGCGGGGTGTTTTATTTTTGGAAAATGTCCAGGGCATGGCTTGTCACGCCCTGGAGGTCTTCGCGTTCGCAGGTGGCGAAGTGGTATTTCATGTATAGGTCGAATTCCTGGTCATCCATGGCGTCTATGGATTCGCGTATGAGCAGGGCGCAGCCGTCGGATGCGATGTAGTGGAGTCGGGTTGTGGGGAATGTGGCCATTATGCGGTCGATGTCTTCTTTGCGGACCAGTTCAAACAGGTCTTGGGGCCGGGACCTGGCGGCGAATGTGCGGGAGTCAATCAGGCCTTCTTCTATGTACTGCGCAACGTTGATGGTCTGGCGTTTGAAGCCTTCGTCCAGAAGGCAGCCGTCGGATATGACGTAGGCCGCAAATATCAGGCCGCCCTTTTTGGTTACGCGGATTGCTTCGCTTAAGGCCTGGCGCTTGTCCTGTGTATTGTATAGGTGGTATAAGGGGCCTAGCAGAAGGGTGATGTGGTATTGGTTGTCCGGGAAGGCGGATAGGTCCATGGCATTGCCCTGGGTAATGGTTATGTTTTCGCCTGGCTGCGTGTTCCGGCGGAATATTTCTATGTTGTGTCCTACCAGTTCTACTGCGTCAACGGTGTAGCCCTGGCGCGCAAGGGCGTGGGAATAACGGCCGGTTCCTGCTCCGATTTCCAGTATGCGAAAACCTGGCTTTATGTAGGTCTGGATGTAGCGCATGGTGGTGAGGAATTCCACTGAGCCGTGTCTTAAGGATAGACGGGCGTCCTCGTCGTAGTGGTTGTAAAAGTCTGTTATGTATTGGTTTGTATCCATGAACTGCTCCTTTCTTGATGGATGCTTCCCGGCGTAAACAGGTCCACGGGCAGCACCTGCTGTCTGCGCCGTATGGTACCGGGCTGGTCAGATGGCTGGATTCCAATCCGGGTTTTCCTGTTTTATGAAGGCGGATAAAAAATTCTTCAGCATTGTCTCGGCGGAGGTCCTGCTTAATGCCAGCTTGTTTGTTGCTGTTAAGACTGCCATGCCGTGGGTGTAGAGGAATAGGTCTAAATAAATTACTTTTGCCTGTTCCGGTCCTACTCCTATGGCTTTGGAAAAAAGGGCTGCCTTTTTTTCGTTTCCGGCTTCTTTGTAAAAGTCTTTTGCCTCCGACATGTTTAAATCCATGTCGTTTATGAACAAAAGTTTGAATAGATGGGTTTCCTCCCGGGCGAAATCAATGTAGGAAAGCGGCAGGAGCAGATAGGGGGTGTCTTTCACGGAATCCGCATAATTAGCTACATATTGCTCGTAGTATCCGTATGCATATTCCAGAAATCCTGCCTTTAATTCGTCCATGTTTTCGTAACAGGTGAAAATCGGACGGGTGGAACATTGCAGACTGGCTGCAATGCTCCTGGCATTGACTGTCCCGAATCCTGTTTCTCTTGTAATGTCTAAGACAGTACGTAATATCATGTCTTTGGTTATTTTGGCTTTTGGCGGCATGGAGGCCATCCTTTCTTCATGAGTCCAATATGCAACAATAGTTACACAACATATGTTGTGTAACTATTGTTGCATATTATTTTAGATATGTCAAGAAGCTGAGGTAAATATTTTATTGTTTTAATTGCTTTGTCCACGCAAGGCTTTACCGCATATCTGACTATACTGTACCGTGTTCATGAGCTGACAATCCTCAGATAAACCCTTGAGGTCAGCATATATACCGCTGTATAAACCACGGCGAACACGGCCAGGGTTCCGGCTGTTGCGGCCGCGAAGAGCCTGACATTGGTCAGGTTCATGGCTGCCAGCAGTTTTGTGATGATGGGGAAGGCGGCCGTAATGTGCATGGCGGCGGCTGCCAATGGCAGGAAAAACATCAGAAGCATCTGGGAATGGATGGACCCCTTGATTTCAGCCCGGGTCAGCCCTACCTTCTGCATGATTCCGAACCGGCTCTTGTCCTCATATCCTTCCGTTACCTGCTTATAATAGATAATCAGTACGGTGGCCATCACAAACAGGGTGCCAAGGAATATTCCCAGGAATAAAAGCCCTGCGTTCAGGGAAAAATAGGAGGCCCTTCCCTCTGCCGCGCTCTCGCCCTGGATTCCTTCCGGAATAACGGATGCCTTGTGCATGATTTCATTATAAATACGGATCTGTGTGTCCTGGTCCGTATCCAGGTCGAAACCGTAGTGATAGCGGATACTGGACACACGGCCTCCTTCCCCGGCCTGCTGGCCGGCCTCCAGAAGCTGCATTTCTTCATCATCCGGCACAATCAGATAATAGACCTCGCTGCCAAATGTATCAGCCCCGTCCCACAGTCCATAATCCCCGGCAGGCACTGCCTGGTATGTCCTTCCAAGAACCGTCAGGCTGTCCTCCTCATATGGGCTGTATTGGGTAACCACCATACACTGGCCCTCTGACAGTTTTGCCTGATTGCCGGTCACGCGGCCGTAATCTTCCTGGGTCATCACATACATGGGCTGTATTTTTTCCAGATCCGCAGTTGTATAGGTTGTCTTTATGTCAAAGACGCCCGGCTTTTCCTCCACTGCCAGAAGTGATAAATCGCTGTAGGAGAGATGGTTCTCCTCCCCAAGGCCATTTGCTGACAGCACCTCCTGCACGGCCCCTGCAATCACTGCTTCATCTGCCGGTGAGGCATGTACGGCCTCCAGCAGGATATTGCGGGGATAACGGTTCCTTGTCACATCATCCATTCCCACATAGAGGGCCACTGTGCTGGACAGCATCACCAGCACCGAGGTGGACAGGATACAGATTCCTGCCAATCCCGCCGCATTCTGCTTCATGCGGTATAAAAGCCCGGATACCGATATAAAATGTTCTGTCCTGTAATAAAATCCTTTCTTTTTCTTCAGTAACTTCAGCAATGCAATGCTGCCCGCCGTAAACAGGCAGTAGGTGCCAATCATCACAAGGATTGCCGCATAAAAAAACGCGCTGATTGCATAGGCCGGATTAGAGGTGGCAACCGCCAGATAATAACCGCCGCCCAGGGCTGCGGTACCTATGATGGCAATCCACCAGCGGGTTTTCGGTTCCCTTTCCCCCTCCTGGCCGCCGCGGAGCAGTTCCACCGGGCTGCTAACATGCACCCTGGCCAGATTGCCTGCCAGTATCAGGAGGAACACGGTTCCGTACAGCAGGACGGACATCAGGGCAGCCTTCCCTGAAAAATAAAAACCCCACTGCGCCGGCGCCTGGGCCAGTCTTAACAGCAGCAGATGGACTGCCTTTGACAGGACAAATCCGCCCGTAATCCCGGCTCCAAGACTGACAGCCCCAATGATGGCGGTCTCAAAAAACAGGATGAATCCAATATGCTTTTTACCCATGCCTAGGATATTAAAAAGCCCGATTTCCTTCTTCCTGCGTTTCATCAGGAAACTGTTTGTGTAAAACAGGAACACGGCTGTGAACAGAGCAATGATATAACATCCAAGCCCCAATATGGTGCGCATGTCCGAACCGCCGTGCATGGCGGCAATCTCCTTGTTATCGGCCAATGTCAGGATGATGTCAAACATCATCACAGAACCAATGCAGGTCAGTATATAAGGCACATAGGTCTGTGCATTCTTTTTGATATTCTGTAAGGCCAGCTTCATATAAAATAAACCATTCGTCACACCATTCATCGTCTGTCACCGCCTGTGGTAATCATGGTAAGCGTATCCGCTATGTTCTGATACAGTTCATCATTGGTCTTCCTGCCCCTGTAAAGCTGGTGGAACACCTCCCCGTCCTTGATGAACAGGATACGGCCCGCATGGCTGGCCGCACGGACGCTGTGGGTCACCATCAGTATGGTCTGTCCCTCCCTGTTAATCTGGCCGAACATCCGCAGCAGACCGTCCGCAGCCCTGGAATCCAGCGCCCCTGTGGGTTCATCTGCCAGAAGGATATGGGGATTGGTAATCAGGGCCCGGGCAGCAGCCGTCCTCTGTTTCTGTCCGCCGGATATCTCATAAGGGAATTTATCCAGCAGCTCCGTCAGCCCCAGCTTATCTGCAAGAGGCGCAAGCCTGCACTCCATTTCCAGATAAGGGACCTTGGACAGGACCAGCGGAAGAAGGATATTGTCCCTGACGGAAAATGTATCCAGAAGGTTAAAATCCTGAAATACAAACCCTAGATTATCCCGCCTGAATGCCGCCAGCCCGCTTTCCTTAACCGTGCTCAGGTCCGTGCCGTCCAACAGGACAGACCCTGAAGTGGGCCGGTCCAGGGCAGCCAGTATGTTTAACAACGTGGTCTTTCCTGAACCTGATTCCCCCATGATTGCCACATACTCCCCCTGCTCCACGGAAAACCCCACATCGGACAGGGCCTGCACCCGGTTACCGCCAAAGCGTGTGGTGTATATTTTCTTTAAATGCTGTACTTCCAAAACAGCCATCCTCTATTCCTCCTGTCTCCGTCTTAGCATCCGAGGCTCCGGACATCTGTTGCTGCGGACATCCGCCACCATGGACATCCGCCACCATGGACATCCGCCGCTATGGACATCTGCCGCTATGGACATCCGCCGCTATGGACATCCGCCGATGCGGGCCTCTGCTATATGATACATGCATTATACAAAACCGGCCGGGAACCTGCCATTGATACGGCTTACATTTTAATATGGAAGCTTACATTTTTGTAAGGAAGGCGAAACACAGGCATTACTCGACCTCCAGCCGCTCTTTTGCAAACCAGATCCTCATTATGGTCCCCTTCCCGGGTTCGGATTCCACTGTAATCTCATGGGACAGACGGTTCAGTATGCGTCTGCACAGATAAAGGCCGATTCCCGTGGACCGCTTATCCGCATGCCCATTGTATCCTGTAAACCCTTTCTCAAAAATACGCGGCTGGTCCTCCAGGGCAATCCCGGTTCCTGTATCCCTTATGGCAAGTACTGTATCGGGGCCTGGTTCCAAATAGATGGAAATACCGCCCTGCCCCGTATATTTCACTGCATTGGAAAGAATCTGTTCCACCACGAACACCAGCCACTTCTCATCCGTCAATACCTTGCGTTTTAAAGGTTCATAGGACAGGGACAGCTTTTTCCGTATAAACATACCCGCGTATCTGTGCACTGCCTGCCGGACCATCAGATCCAGGTCATTCCACTGCACAACCAGATCATTATCCCCGTCCACCCTCAGGTACTGAAGCACCATATTCACATACTCCTCAATGCGGAAAAGCTGTTCCGACAGCTCAGGGTCCTGCTTTGCGCCAGGCTTTTGCAACAGCAGCCTCATGGCTGCAATGGGTGTTTTAATCTGGTGGACCCACATGGTATAGTATTCCGTCATCTCTTCCCTGGCAGTCTCGGACAGGCCGCGCATACGCTCCCTGTCCCGGCCAAGGAGCATGAGGAAATGCTGGTATTCCTTTTCTAACAGTGACCCTGATTCAGGAAAATGCTCCAGGTAATATTGGTCCGGATTGCCAAGCAGCGCATCCTGCATCCGGAACAGGATACGCATCCTTTTCCTGAATCTCCTGTAATTCCAGACCAGCACCGGGACCGTCAGGCAGAAGCATAAAACCATGCCATAAAAGACCGCCTCTGCCGGAAGACGGTACCCATATAACACGGCCCCGAACACAGCCCCCAAAAGCAAAAAGAGGACCATCTGTCCCCTGTATTCCATCAGATACTCCATGAAGCCGGGAAGCCGGCGCCCCCTGTCCATTTCCCGCGCCTTATAAGCCTCCTGCTCCTTGTCCATTTCCCGCGCCTTATGAACTTCCTGTTCCATATGCATTTCCCGCGCCTTATTAGCCTCCTGCTCCCTATGCATTTCCTGCCCCATCGCCATTTTCCTCCTAAATCAGTCAGCAATCAGATAACCGCTGCCTTTTTTGGTCGTTATAAAATCCGTGAGCCCGTTCTCTTCCAGTTTTTTTCTAAGGCGGGTCATATTCACGGTCAGCGTGTTGTCATCCACATAGCTGTCCGATTCCCACAGGCGCAGCATCAGCGTGTCGCGGCTTACTATCCTGCCCTTATTCTCCAGCAGCACCTGAAGGATCCGGTGCTCATTCCGTGTCAGGTCAATCCTGCCATTGCCTGCATTCAGGGTTCCGTCATCCACGTTCAGGACAGCTCCCCTGTGCTCCAGCAGACGGCTCTGTCCAGCAAAATCATAGGTACGCCTTAGCATGGCCTGTATCTTGGCGGTCAGCACATCCAGGTCAAATGGCTTGGCGATAAAGTCATCCCCGCCCATGTTCACGGCCATTACAATATTCAGGTTATCTGCGGCTGAAGATATGAATATGACCGGGACCCTGGAAACCTGGCGTATCTGGCCGCACCAGTGATAGCCGTTATAGCTGGGCAGGGAAATGTCCATCAGGACCAGCTGGGGGTCAAAAGCAGCAAACTCAGCCAGTATATTCCCAAAGTCACCCGCGCACCGCGCATCCCAGCCCCATGACCGCAGATGCCCTTCCACTGCAGATGCAATCACAGCATCATCCTCCACAATAAAAATCCTGTACATAAGCACGGCTCCTCCCATTTGCTAAAATATGGCCCAAGAAAAACCGGCGGCCTGTTTCGGACCACCGGTTCTGCTTCCCTTCTATGTATGATCATTGTATCCATGCACAATCATCATACCAAAGCCCTTTCCTGACTGCGAAGCTTGACCACCTCGGACAGGTCTGTCTTTTTATGTTCCTTTTCCCCCTTATCCAGGCAGCTCTTTGCCTGTTCCTTTACCGTCTCACACTTCTGATAAAAATATTTGATAATATCTTTCCTGGTAATGATTCCTATAAAGCACTTCTGATCATCCAGAACCGGTACAAAGTTCTGGTTCAGGGCCTTGCCGATCAAATCCTCCATATCCGCGTCTGCCTTCACCGGACGGTTATCACACCGGCGGCGGATAGCGGTCACAGGTATCCGCTCTGCCCCTTTCAAATCCAGATTGAACTGGTTCTTAATCCCCCATAACAGGTCCCCCTCTGTCAGTGTGCCCACATACCGGCCTGTCCTGCTGACAATTGGTACGGCGGAATACTTATGGTGTTCCATCTTCTCCAAAGCCTGTCTTAACGTATCATCTTCACTTATATACGCCACGTCACTTTTAGGAGTCAGGAAAAATAATATATTCATATTTTCACTCCTTCTTCCTGTATTCTCTTTCTAGTATAATGGGTGCCTCTGAACCGAATATGAACAAATTATTATAAAACTCTGAAATTTCTTAAGAAGCGTCAAATAATTGCTCCCATCACCGGTCATGGAGCAGAATAAAAACCGGCTGGTTTCCCTGCCGGTTTCCTGCACACACATTGTCCGCTTTACTGCATGTAATCCAGTGGATCCACTGTCTTATCCTGATGCTTCATCTCAAAGAATACATTAACGCCCTCCACGGAATAATACTTGGTAGGCTCTGACACATAACCAAGGGTCTGTCCCTCTTTCAGGTACTCTCCCTGTGCCACGCATACCTCCTTAAGCTGTCCGCAGGTAGCAGTGTATTCATTGCCCAGGTCCATGACAACATAGTTGCCGATTTCCTCATTGCTTCCCACTTCCAGAATCCGTGCATTGGCTGGCGCTGCCACCGGCGTGCTTACATCTGACTGGATGACAATTCCAGGGTTGCATTTGTACTGGTCAAGGGTGGGGAAATAAATGGTCTGGTCCATGCTGTAATCCAGAAGCACATTGCCTCTTACCGGCCACTGCATCTTGCTGGCGTCTGAAAAGTTAAGCACCAGCGCGTCTGCCGCATCCTTGCCGGCGCCTGCTTCTGCTGCCAGGTCATTGCCCTGGTTCTCGTTCTTTGCCACAGCTGCCTGGGTAGGAGCCGGGGTAACCTTCTGTGAATCCTTGACTGCATCGGATGCGCCTGCCACCTGAGCGGTTTCCGGCGTGGTCTCCTGGGCAATCATTTCTGGCTGGGGCATTTCAAGGTATGGATTTGTCTCAGTACCTTTTCCTCTTTGTACGGTAATGACACCTGCTGCGGCTACAATAGTCAGCAGGCCTAACACTAGCATGACAAGAAATAACTTATCCTTGAGCATCTGGTTTACTTTCTCTTTCACGTTTATCACCTCGGTACTATTCTTACCAAACCAGGGCGACTTATTCAGAAATGTAAGTAATATTTTTATAAAAATAACTCAGGATATCTTCTGCCTTCCAGCCTGCCTTTGCCTTCTCGTTGGCGGACTCCTGGCTCATGCCGTAGCCGTGTCCGATTCCCTTTGACACTGCCCGGATCTGGTCCTCATAGCTCTCCATTGTAAAGCAGGCGGACTGGAGTCCCAGGGCATACTGCACCTCCTCACCGGAAAAGCCGGCATTTCCAATCTGTATCTGATCCACATAACCGGCCGTGTCCCTGGACACAATCTGTATGGTATCCGGAATCTGTGACACATCCACTGTGCGGGCCCCTGTTTCGCCTTCCGGGATTCCATTGATGCGGGACACAAAATCATCTCTGGAAAATGTGGCAATCTGCATATATCCTTCCGCTTCCACATCCCCAGGACAATCCACGTTTTCCAGGTAAGGATGGGTAAAGTCACCCTTCCTTGTCATGCCGGCCGTAGCCCGGCAGAACATGGGGTCAATGCACCGGTTCTCATAGGTCATCACAATGCCGGAAGTGGCCTTTACCGCGTCCTCCAGCTTCCTGTAATACTCAGGAAAACGGCTGGAGCCCCACAGGCTTTTTAACTGGTCCGCCTCCACATAGTCCATGTCCAGGGCTGACTCCGCTATCTCATCCCCTTCCCCGGACGCCTCCATCTGACGGCAGATATAGGTGCGCGCAATGATTGCCTGGGCCTTTAATGCCTCCGGCTCATAATCAACCGGCATCTGCCTGGCAATGACCCCCGGAAGATATTCCTCAATATCCATATAATAAGAACCGCTGCTCCGGTCCAGCAGGATCCTGCGTCTGCCGGATACTTCCTTTTGCTGTTCATAATGCAGTTCCTCCCCCCGTATGGTGCCTGTCCACGCAAGGGTGCCCACATAGGGCACCATAAGCCCGGTCAGGGCTGCCCATAGGATGCGTTTATTCATGCCTTTTCTCCCTCCTCTCCCTATGCGTGTACTTTCGGCCCCCACCTTTACAGCTGGTTGTCCGCCAGGGTGTGATTGAAACTTGCTTTCCGTCAGCCATGCGTCCGGAAAATCCCTCTGTCATCAATATATGTCCGGGCCGGACGCCCTATGTGCCGCCTTTTGGCGCACAAAAAAATATCGCCGCACCGGGCCAGGCCCATGGGCGATATTTAGGGTATTATATGGTTTCCTGCGCATTGCGCAGCCAGGTCACTTTAAATCATAAATCCTGGTATATTTTTCCTTCAGATACCGCACATAATATTCCGGGTTAAAGTCCTCCCCGGTCACATCCTTTAATATCTGGCGGCTGGTCTTTAATTTTCCATACTGGTGGATGTTTTCCTTCAGGTACTCACGGATGGCGTCAATGCCGCCGTCCGCCAGAAGCCCCTCGAAATCCATGGTTTTCTTCATATGATAATACAGCTGGGCCCCAAAGGCGCTGCCCAGGGCATAGGACGGGAAATACCCAAAGGATCCCTGGGACCAGTGGATGTCCTGGAGCACGCCCTCTGCCGGGTTCTCAGGGCGTATGCCCAGATATTCCTCATATTTATCCGCCCATATATCGGGCAGCTTCTTCACATCCAGGTCCTCTTCAATGAGCATTTTCTCAATCTCATACCGGATCAGCACGTGAAGGCTGTAGCTCAGTTCATCTGCCTCGGTGCGGATCAGGCCCGGGGTTACTTTGTTGATGGCCTCCACGAACCGGTCCAGGTCCACCTGCCCCAGCTGCCCAGGGAACATCTCCTGCACCTTTTTATAGATGGGCACCCAGAACGCACGGTTGCGGCCAATGATGTTCTCAAAGAACCGGGACTGTGACTCATGCATTCCCATGCTGGCCCCCTGTCCGGCCGGGGTAAGGGTCAGGTCATCCCGGATTCCCAGCTCGTAGATGCCGTGTCCGGCTTCATGGATGACGGAAAACAGGGAACTGTCCACGCTGTCCGTGTAGTGTGTGGTGATGCGCACATCCTTATTGTGCAGGTTGGTGGTAAAAGGATGGGCGCTGACAGCCATGACACCGCGGTCAAAATCAAAGCCCACATACCCTGCCAGGAAACGGGCCAGCTCCTCCTGCTTTTCCTCCGGGTAATCCCCTTTCAGGAAACCATCCTCAATCTTCTTTCCTTCCTCCATTACCTTTTTGAGGAACGGAACCAGTTCCTTTTTCAGGAGTCCGAAGAATTCATCCAGGTTCTCCATGGAGAAGCCCTTCTCATAATCATCCAGCATGATGTCGTAGGTCTTTTTCCCGTCCTTTGCCCGGTAGTCTGCAAACTTTTTCTGGAACCCGATTACCTTTTCAAGGGTTGGGGCAAATGCCTCAAAGTCCTGGTCTTTCTTGGCCCTGGCCCACACGCTGGTGGCCCGGGCCGTCAGACGGGCAAATTCCTGGTACTCCTCCTGGGGAATGCAGATGGTCTGCTCCAGTTCCTCTGACAGTTCCCGCACATTGGCGGCCTCTGCCTCTGTCAGACCGCCCTGCTCCCGGCATTCCTTTAAAAGCTTCTTCATACCGTCGCAGGTCACTGCCTCAAAATACTCCCCTGACAATACGCCGATGACCTGGCTTGTCAGTTCCCCTGCCTCCTTTGGTGCAAGTGTCTCATTGTCCCACTCAAATAAGGTCATGGCTGTCTTGATGGCCATGGCTTTGTCCATGTATGTTTTTAATTCTTGGTATGGCTTTGACATCTTCTCTCCTTCCTGTCCGACTGTCCATGATACCGGAACAGTGATGGGACTGGAAACGTGGCTGAAACGCGCTCCCATAAATATGATACCCTGTGATTATACATCAATATACATGGGTTCCGCAAATTTAATCTGTAAAAAAATGCCTTCACGGTTTTTACTTTTTTTCGTATCAACGCATTAAAGTGCTTGCACCATTGCCTTTCATATAGTACTATATATTCTATAGAATATAAAATAAACCGGAGACCCATCCATGATAGAAGATTTAAAAGCAATCGGCAAGACCCCGCTCAGTGAAAAAGTATACAGCACCCTGGTGGAATCCATTGTTAAAGGCACCCTTCCCCCCGGGACCAAACTCCAGGAACAGCACGTGGCCAAACAGCTGGCTGTCAGCGCCACACCGGTGCGGGAAGCATTCCGGCGCATGGAACGGGACGGTTTCATTGAAAGCGTTCCTTACTGCGGCGTTGTGGTAAAGGAACTGGATTATGAGGAAATCATGGACGCCTATGCATGCCGGGCCAACCTGGAGCTGATGGCTGTCCGGGAAGCCATACATAAAATCACGGACCAGCAGCTAGATCTTCTGGTCCATCTTTCCCACAGCGCTGCCAGCGAAGATGACTTTATGAAGACTTCGGAAAACAGCAGCCGTTTCCACCAGACCATCTACCAGGCAGCGGACAATAAGGTCCTGATCCGCCTGATGGATTCCCTCAGCACCGTCATCCTCCGGGACATGAAGTACTCGGCCATGGACCCCAAACGCGAGCAGGAGATACTATCCGAACACCAGCGCATTGTCCAGGCCTTCCTGGACTGTGATGAGGATAAGGCGGTCAGGGCCATGTCCGTCCATCTGGACAACGGGCTTGCCTATATGAAAAAGAGAAGGTAATCCTTCTTTTTTTATCCTGTAATATTCTATAGAATATTTAATATTGAATATCCATCCTGAAATCCATATTAGGAAGGCACATATATAATATCATTGGAATGGAGGTAACAGAATGAAGAAAATACTGATGGCCCGCGGGGCCGACAAGGTGGTATCCACCTGTGTCAAAGTAAAACCGGGCGAGAAGGTGCTGATCATCACGGAAGCATCCCGCCTGTCCATTGCAGAGGCCATTGCCGCAGCCGTATACCGGGTCCAGGCAGAGCCCATCCTGCAGGTCATGGTCCCCCGTGACACGGACGGCCAGGAGCCGCCGGCTCCGGTTGCAGCTGCCATGAAGGCCAGCGATGCGTTCATATCCGTGGTGGGCAGGTCCATCACCCACACCCACGCCGTTAAGGACGCCATTGCAGGCGGTTCCCGGGGCGTGGTGCTGACCCAGTTCACAGAGGACATGATGATACACGGCGGAATCGAGGCTGACTTCGAGGCAGCCAGGACAGAGTGCAAAGCCGTGGCAGCCGCACTGGCCGGCTCGGAAAAGATCCATCTCACCACTGCCATGGGCACCGACCTGTACTACAGCGCGGCGGGCAGACGCGGCAACGCCCTTTACTGCATGGTGGAAAAAGGGGAATTCTCAACCATACCCACGGTGGAGGCCAATGTCTCGCCTCTGGAAGGCACTGCCAACGGGGTCATTGTGGCGGACGGCAGCATTCCTTACATAGGAATCGGCGTCCTGGACGAACCGGTGCGCTGTGTGGTTGAAAACGGAATAATCACCTCCATCGAAGGCGGCCGCCAGGCCAGGATGTTAAAGGAGGACCTGGACAGCAAACAGGACCCCAATGTCTATAATGTGGCGGAGATGGGCCTTGGGCTGAATCCAAACTGCCGCTTCATGGGCTTCATGCTGGAAGATGAAGGTGTTTACGGCACTGCCCACATCGGCATCGGGACCAGCATCACCCTGGGCGGCACGGTCAAGGCAGCCTGCCACTATGACCTGATCATGAAGGATGCAACCGTAACAGCTGACGGAAAAATGATTTTAAAAGACGGAAAAGTCGTACTGTAGGAGGAGGATGTGGAATATGACAAAAGAAAAAACAAAGGAAAAAGCAAGGAATAAGTCCCTGTTCAACCGGTTCCTGGACGTGGTGGAACGGGCGGGCAATAAGCTGCCCCACCCAATCGTGCTCTTCGGCCTCTTCGCACTGGGCGTGGTGGTCATCTCCGGGCTGCTTCACGCCATGGGCGTTTCCGCAGAAGGCGAGTTGATCAACAGCAAAACCGGTGAAGTGGAGCACACCATCGTTACCATCAAAAGCCTGTTCAATACCAACGGCATTGTCTACATGATGACCAATGCAGTGAAGAACTTCACCGGCTTCGCGCCCTTGGGCACCGTGCTGGTGGCCATGCTGGGCGTAGGCGTGGCGGAACAGAGCGGCTGGATATCCTCCCTGCTGCGCAAAACCGTGGAAATCACACCGGCCGCCCTGATCACACCTGTGGTGGTCTTCCTGGGCTGTATGTCCAATGTGGCGGGAGACGCGGGTTATGTGGTGCTGATTCCCATCGGCGCCCTGATGTTCATGGCTTATGGCCGCCACCCCATGGCCGGCCTGGCGGCAGCCTTTGCAGGTGTTTCCGGCGGGTTCTCGGCCAACCTGCTGGTGGGCACCCTGGATCCCCTGCTTTCCGGGATCACCAATGAGGCCATCCGCATCGTGGATGCCAATTATACGGTGCAGCCCACCGGCAACTGGTTCTTTATGTGCGCCTCCACCTTTGTCATCACCATACTGGGCACCATCATAACAGACAAGATCGTGGAACCGCGTCTGGGGAAATTTCATGGCGGGACAGACACTGCCGGCTTTACCTCCAGTTCCATGTCACAGGAAGAAAGCAAAGCCCTTAAGACAGCCAATATAGTCCTGGTAATCATGGTCGTCGGAATGATTGCACTGCTGATTCCCCAGTCCTCCTTCCTCCGCAACCCTGAAACAGGAAGCCTGGTGGACGGCTCTCCCTTCATGGACAGCATCATCATCCTGATTGCACTTTACTTTTTCGTGCCCGCTGTTGTTTACGGAAAAAAGGCGGGGACCTTTAAGGACCACCGGGACGTATGCGGCTCCATGAGCAAAAGCATGGCTTCCATGAGCACCTATATCTCGCTGGTATTTGTATCCTCCCAGTTCATCAATTACTTTAAATACACCAACATCGGCACCATCATCGCATTAAAGGGCGCAAACTTCTTTGGGGCCTCCGGCATCGGACCCATACCATTAATCATCCTGTTTGTCATCTTCTCCGCATTCGCCAACCTGTTCATGGGTTCTGCCTCCGCGAAGTGGACCATACTGGCGCCTGTGTTCATACCCATGTTCATGCTCCTTGGCTTCTCACCGGAGCTGACCCAGGTGGCTTACCGCATCGGTGATTCATGTACCAATGTCATCACCCCTCTTATGTCCCAGTTTGCCACCATCATCATCTTCGCAAAACGGTACGATGACAATGCTGGCATCGGCACCCTGGTGGCGACCATGCTTCCGTACAGCCTGATCTTCCTCATTGGGTGGACCGTCCTCCTGGCACTGTGGATGGTTCTTGGCCTACCGCTGGGCCCCGGCGTTTCGCTGATGCTGTAGGAAAGAGGGGCGTACATGGTTAACCGGAAACGATTATTGGAAACATTTATGGAATACGTCAGGATTGACAGTGAATCAGGAGATGAAATGGAAATGTGCCTGAAGGTGGAAAAGGACCTGAAGGACCTGGGCGCGGACGTGATACGGCAGGGACATGGGCAGGACACCCATTCCAATGGATGGAACCTGCTTTGCACCCTGAAAGGCAGTCCCGGCCTGTCTCCCCTGATCCTCTCAGCGCACCTGGATACTGTTTCCCCCGGAAAGGGCATCGAACCTTTGCTGGGACAGGACGGCGTCCTGCGCAGCAAAGGCCCCACCATCCTGGGCGGGGATGATAAATGCGGGGCAGCGGCCATGGTGGAACTGGCCAGGTCCTTAAAGGACCACCCGGTTCCCCACCGGACCGTCCAGCTCATCTTCACGGTAGGGGAAGAAAGCGGGCAGTACGGGGCAAAAGCCCTGGAAAAAGACCGGCGACTCCTGGCAGCGGACAATGCCCTGGTACTGGACTCCAGCGGCCCCCCAGGACGCATGGTCATATCTGCACCCGACCACGCCGTAATCCGTGCCGTGATTACCGGTAAGGCATCCCATGCAGGGAACCGCCCCCGGGAAGGGATCAGCGCAATCACCACGGCCGCACGGGCCGTGGCCGCCATGAAACTGGGGCAGGTGGATGATGAGACCACTGCCAATATTGGCACCCTAAGCGCCGTGGGCGCCACCAATGTGGTGAATCCCCGCATTGAGTTCATTGCCGAGGCCAGAAGCCGGAACAAGGAAAAACTCAGGGCCCAGACCGGCCATATGACGGACTGCCTGAAGGCTGCCTGCCATGAATCCGGCGCAGCGCTGGATTATGGGATTGAACAGTTATATGAGGGGTTTGATATCCCGGAGGACCACCCCTTCCTCTTGGAACTGTCCGAAATCTTCCGCTCCATGGGCATCTCCCCCTTCACCGCTGCCTCCGGCGGGGGCAGCGACGCAAACGCGCTGAACGCCATGGGAATCATGGCCGTGAACCTGGGCGTGGGGATGACCAGGGGACATTCAACAGAGGAGGAACTGGCAGAGACGGATCTGTATGATACGGCGCAGTTTCTATGGGAGGCCACCACATTCCCCGGACACGCCCCTGCCCCGGACTGAGCCGCATTTTCCAGACACCCCTGCCCCCGGACCGGGCCGCATTTCCCAGACAGACGCATCACCGGGCCGGGCCGCATTTTCCAGACAGACGCATCACCGGGCCGGGCCGCATCTCCACATACACATCCCCGGGCCGCCAGACCAACCATCACGCGGCGCTGTAAGCCGCAATCCCGATAAAGAACACCACGGTCATCAGCGTGCCCACGGAGAGGGTGGTGGATATATAGGCCCCATCCTCCCCTGTGTCCGCAAACAGCGGTATGATAAAGGGCGCCGGCAGGGCGTACATCAGCAGCATTGCCATGAAAAGTTCCTTATCAAAAGGTGTTGCCGCAAATATGACGGCGCTGCCCGCTGCCAGCACTGCCGCCAGTACCGCCAGGCGCAGCAAGACCGTCTTCACCACCGGGGCCATCAGTTCCCGCCGCAGTTCCAGTTCATATCCCACCACAATCAGGATTACCCCTGCGGTGGGCGCCGTGATGAAGTTTATGAGGCTTGTCACAATCCCTCCTATCTGCGAACCCAGGACGGCGCTCCCGGCCCCGGATACCCCCAGTATGATACCGGCCGCCATGCCCAGGCACGCCTTATTGGACACAAGGCCCGCAAGCACGTCCCGCGCCCCTGTCTTCTGCCCGTCCGTAATCTTCAGGGCCGACAGGTACACCGTATACGCAAACATGGTCTGGCCGATATCAACCGTTGCAAACACGGAGGTTGCGCCGCTGCCCCCAATCAGGGCAAAGAGCGCATATCCCAGCATCCCTCCCTCTGCCGAGCTGAGCAGGAAGGGCATGAAACGGTCATATGGCTTCACAAAACGCCTGGTCAGGAAACCAAATCCCAGGGCAATGCCAAATCCCACATAGACCACTGCAAACACAAGCAGTACCCGCATGCTGTACGAGGCTGTCAGGAATGCGTTGAACAGCACTGCCGGCAGGGTGATATTCCCAATCAGCCCTTTCAGTCCGGCCAGCCCCTTATGGTCAATATACTGTTTCTTCCTGCACAGGCATCCCAGTCCGATCATGGCAATCACAGGCGCCACCATCTGGGTTATTTTTAAAGCCAGTTCCATTATCTGTCCCCCATTTCCCTTAAAATCCTGAAACAAAAGGCAGGCCAACAACGCAGCCTGCCTTTTTACAGCTCATCTGAATCCACTCATGTCTTAGGGCATGTTTGAAGCGCGCCCCAGCAAACCTTTAGTGGATTGCATCCTCAAAGAATTCATATGCTTCCTTATCCGTAAACCCTTCATGCACAATCTTGCCGATGGCTGCCGCCATCTCCAGGGAATGGGGGCTCTGGAAGATGTTCCTTCCCATATCCACGCCATGGGCCCCTCCTTTGATGGCATTGTAAGCCAGGGTCAGGGCATCCTTCTCCGGAAGCTTCTTGCCGCCTGCCACTACAATGGGTACCGGGCACGCAGCCACTACCTCTTCAAAGTTCTCACAGTAATAGGTCTTAATGATATTGGCGCCCATCTCTGCAACAATACGGGTGGCCAGCTTAAAGAACCGGTCCGTGCGCTCCATCTGCTTGCCCACAGCCACAACACCCATGGTTGGTATGCTGTATTTCATACCCAGGTTGATTGCCTTCGAAAGGTTCTCAATGCTGGACAGCTGCCCGTCCGCGCCGATAAAGGTCTGGATGGCCATGCAGTCTGCATTCATGCGGATTGCGTCTTCAATGTCAACTGCCAGGATCTCATGGGATAAATCATCGTTAAGCATGGAGGAACCGGAAGTGGAACGCAGGGCAATGCCCTTGCCGCAGTCCGGTGACACGCAGGAACGCAGCGCTCCCCTGGTGCCCATCAGCACATCCACATAAGGAACCAGCTTGGGAATCACCAGGTCCAGGCGCTCCAGGCCCGCGGTGGATCCCATAAAGTATCCATGGTCAAATGCAAACATGACCGTATTGCCGCTTTTGGGGCTGAAAATGTTGGACAGATGTTTCTTCATGCCCCAGTCCAGATGGTTGGCCCCCTTTACATAGAATCCTTCATTATTGGCAAAAGGAACGTCCACATGATAATCCTTTGCAACCTTTACGCCTTCCAAATCAGCCATAATCAAAAATCTCCTTCCAAGTCTTTTCTTACAGTTTAATCAATTTTGTCCTTCTTTTCAACTTAGAAGTTATAATCGTTCATGTTGTCTGCATTGAATACGGTACGTTCCGGCAGCAGCACAACGCCGTTGTTCACTTCTGCTGTGGATGCGCCTTCAACCAGGCAGTCATTTGGCATAACTTCTACTTCGCCGATGCTGGGGATATCAATCTTGTCGCCTACATGTACTTCGTTGCCTGCTGCAAGGTAAGCTGCAAGGTAGCATCCCATTGCGCCCTGTACGCCGCAGTCCCAAAGGCCCCACTGCTCAATAACGCCTGCAGCGCAGTAATCCTTGATGGACATTGGGGAAGCAAAACCGGTAATTGTTACGTCATCCTTTGTAAGTCCCTTGTTCTGGGCAGCTTTACACTGTCCCGGAAGCGCGGTGGAGTCGTTACAGATGATCAGGTCAATGTCAGAGTGGGCTTCCAGGATGGATGCGCCGATGGAAACAGCCTTCTCTGCATCCTGCTCTGAGTAATAGTTATCAGGAGCAACATTTTCCCAGTTGGGGAAGTTTTCCTTGATGTAAGCTTCGCCTGCAACCTGCCAGGAGTTCTGGTCAGCAACCGTTGCCTGTGAATAATGCCAGCAGTATTTGATTGTATCAGCCTTAACGTCCTTGCCGCGGTTGGTCAGGGAATCAGCGCCCATGTCAACCAGCATCTTGCCTAACAGGTCCGGTGTTCCCTGGCTTACCATCAGGGTACGGGCGGTATCGGAAACGTCTGAATCCCATGTAACAACGGTAACGCCTGCATCCTTTGCCTCTGTCAGCGCTGAATCCAGTCCGGTGGCATCCACGGAAGATACGCAGATTGCATCCACGCCGCTGGCTACCGCGTTATTGATTACGTTAACCTGGTCAGCAACCGCTGCATTGGCGCTGCCCTGGTAATCAACGGTAAAGCCCCACTCCTTGGAATATTCCTGGGCGCCGTTATTAGCGGACTCGAAGAATGCGTTGCCTGTCAGCTTGGGAATGAATGCAACGGTCAGGCCGGATACGTCTGCGCCTGCTGCCGGGGCCTCAGTTGCAGCCTCTTCCTTTTTCTCTTCTGCCTTTGTCTCAGCTGCCTCTGCCTTTGTCTCAGCCGCTGTTGTGGGCGCTGCCGTGGTAGGGGTGCTTCCGCCGCCGCAGCCTGCCAGTGAAACGGTCATTGCTCCTGCGAGAACCACTGATAACAATTTTTTCTTCATAATCTTGTTCCTCCTTAATAAATTATTATTGTTTTTTAATATGTTCGTATTTACAGGGAAATCCTGTTCCCATAATACCTTGCTTTATTTTTTCTTTTTATGGACCAATGCAATGACCTTCTGGTTATTTACCAGGGAACGTCCGATTACAACCACCAGCAGAATCAGTCCCACCGGAATATCCAGATACTGCTGGCTCACCTTAAAGCAGAGGGGAAGCCCGAACCTTAAGACGCCGATTACCACTGCTGCCAGGGCTGTTCCAAGGACGCTTCCCTTGCCGCCCGTGCTCAGGGTGCCTCCAAGCACCACTGCCGTGATGATGGGCATGGTCAGTGTTGCGCCGATGTCGCTCTTGGCCGTTCCCAGATAGGAGGTCAGGACAATGCCTGCAACCGCAGCGCTCATGGCGGACAGCACATAAGTGCTGAGGATGACCAGCCTGCTGTTGATGCCTGAATACTCTGCCGCGTTCTGGTTCACGCCGATAAGGAAAATCTGCCGTCCGTACTTGGTCTTATGCAACAGTATGTAGGCAATGACGGCCAGGGCCAGGAAGATAAGCACCTGGTTGGGTATGACGCCGAACAGCTTAAACTTGGTAATCCTGATAAAGCTGTCAGGGAACCCGTTAATGCCTTTGTAGCTTTCCGTGGCCGACAGGTTGGATACCAGCAGCGCAAGGCCGGAGAACAGGAAGCTGCCTCCCAGCGTCACCACCATGGGCTGGACCCCGCAGTAAGCCACGAAATATCCGGAAAGGGCGCCGCACAGCGCTGCCACCACAATCCCCAGACAGGCCGCTGCCCAGATGTTAATCCCCCAGTCCTGCCATGACACGCCCAGGACAATGGAGGTCAGGCCCACAATGGATCCGGCCTGTATATCGATTCCTCCTGTTATCATCACGAAGGTGACGAACAGGGAAATGATACAGATGGAAATCATATCGTTGATGCTTCCGAATAATACGCGGGGCATCAGGAACTTGCTGTTAGCTGTTGCAAATATGATAAACTCAAGGACCAGGATACAGAGCAGGACGGTCTCCCAGCTTTTTAATGCCTTTTTCATGACTGAACCCCTCCTTTTTTATCCGCATCCGCCGCTGTCCTTGCTGACAGTATATGATGCCGGTTCTTCAGGATGGCCCTGTTCTGTGTTACGGTGTTGATGACCACGATGGTAATCAGCAGGATGCCTGTAATGGTGTTGTCGTAATCAGAGGAGAAGCCCAGGAATACCAGGATCCTGCTGATGCTGGACATGATGATGGCGCCGATGGACGCGCCGATCAGGCTTCCCTGCCCTCCTGTCAGGGCAATGCCTCCCAGGACACAGGCCGCGATTGCCTTCATCTCGTAGCTGTTGCCCGCGGTGGGGGTGATGAAACCGATACGGGAGGTATAAATCATACCGGCTGCGGCAGCGAATATACCGCTCAGTATGTACGCCATGATTTTGGTCTGGGACGCAGGTATGCCTACAAGGGTTGCGCCTGCGGCGTTGTCACCCACGGCAATGAAGTATTTGCCCTTCTTGGTCTGTGTCAGTATGAGATGGCCCGCGATCACAACCAGGATTGTCACCGCGTAAAAGGCAGTGAGCTGCCCGGCTATCAGGGCATTGGACATCCTTGTATACTCAGCCGGAAGGTTCTCCACCCACGCCCCCTTTGTATACACATAAATCAGTCCGCGCACAACGCCGTTCACGCCAAGCGTAAATATAAGGGATGGGATCTGAAGCACGGAAACCCCAAGTCCATTGACAAATCCAATCACGGCCCCAATGGCCAGGGCTGCCAGTATGGCTGCCATCCAGTTGGATCCGTCCCGGAGCAGGGTGGCACCCACCGCAGCGGACATGCCCAGGGTGGCGCCCACCGATACGTCAATCTCACCCGTAAGGATGACAAAGGCGCTTCCCACTGCCAGTAATGTAAACACCACGCTGTCGTTAAAGCAGTTCAGGATGGATGTCGGCTGCCAGAAATCCGGGTTTACACATCCCACAATGAATATCAATGCCGCCAGAAATAAAAAGCTGCTCATTTCATGGGATTTGATTATCTTTTTCATTTGATTCATGTCTCTCCACCTGCTTTCATTCTTCTGCCACACCAAAGGATGCCGCCATCAGGCTGGCCTGGCTGATTTCCGATTTGGACAGTTCTCCCTTGATACGTCCGGAAAATACCACCACTGCCCGGTCGGAAAGCTCCACAATCTCTTCCATATCAGAAGATATCAGCATGATTGCAACGCCCTGGGCCTTCAGTTTATGAATAATGGAATACACATCGCCTCTGGCCGCGGCGTCAATGCCGCGGGTGGGCTCATCCAGGATGACCAGCTTGGGATTGGTGGAAAGGGACCTTCCGATTACGATTTTCTGCTGGTTTCCTCCGGAAAGGCTTCCGGCTGTCTGGTCCTGGCCCGTGACCTTGATGCGGAAATCATCGATGTATCGCTGGGCAACTTCTTTTTCCGCTTTCCTGTCCAGGAAAAACCCGCCCATCTTCTTATCCCTTAATAAGGAAGAGGTTGTGTTGGCAGCCACGTCGCTGATGCCGAACAATCCGTTCAGCCGCCTGTCCTCAGGCACGTAATTGATGCCTGCCTTCAGCACCTCTGCCGTGGAAAGACCGGTTACATCCTTTCCGTCCAGGATTGCCTTTCCCTTCAGCACCTTATCCCTTCCGAATATGGTGGTGGCCAGCTCGGTCCGTCCTGCCCCCACCACTCCGGCCACTCCCAGCACCTCGCCGGGGTATACCTTCAGGTTCACGTCCTCAAACCCATATCCGGAATAATGCTGCAGTTCGAACACCGGTTCCAGCCCTTCATAGTTCAGGGCCCCGGCCGTGTCCCGGCCGTCTTTTAATTCAGATTCATCCATGTTGGGAGGCAGAAGGCCCTTAACCAGCATCTCCCTGGTAAAATCAGCAACACGTCCTTTTAATGTAATGATACCGTCCCTCATGATTGCCACATGGGTGGCTATCTGGAATACCTCTGCCAGACGGTGGGTTATGTAAATGATGCCAATGCCCTTCTGCTTTAAATCCTCCACTATCTTAAAAAGGCTTTCCACTTCGTCAAATGTCAGGGCGCTGGTAGGTTCATCCAGTATCAGGACCCTGGCATTCCTCAAAAGCCCTCTCAGAAGTTCAACCAGCTGCTGCTCTGCAATGGAAAGGCTCATGGCTTTCCTGGTCAGGTCCAGGTGCCAGCCGATGTCGTCCATGATCTGGATCAGTCTCTTCCTCAGGGCGCCTGTATTTTCCTTAAAGCCGATCAGCACATTCTCCTCAACCGTCATGTTGGGAAACAGCATGGGTTCCTGGGGCACCATGTAAACCCCCTTTGCAAGTATGGCCGAAGGCTTGAAGGAACTTATCTTATCCCCTGCAATCACAAGCTCCCCTTCATCGGGCTGGTAGATACCCATGATAATCTTCATCAGGGTGCTCTTTCCGGCACCGTTCCCGCCTATCAAAGCCAGCACCTCGCCCTTGCCCACATCCAGGTCAATTCCTTTTAATACTGCGTTTAAGCCAAATGTCTTAAAGACGCCGCGGGCAGAAAGCAGCATGTCTTTCGGATCACATGTTCCTGCTTGACTCATGTTTACCCTCCTTAGCGCATCTGTTTTTGTTGTTTTTCATAATTTTGATATTTTTGTTTGCTTGCAAAACATTTGTAACACTTGTAAGTATACGGGAATGACATAAGTTTGTCAAGTGGTTTTCAGCATTTTAACATGATTTACATGTCTGGCCCCTGTTTATTTTTAGTTGTTTATACGGTTCATTTTTCTTTTTTCCTCTATTTTTTAACGAATTAGTGCACATCGATTCAGGTTTATCCCCCTATTTCATATGTATTTCCCCCAATTTTGCATATTGACATTAATGTTGCCCTTTGATATACTAATGTCAAAGTTAAACATTTTATTCGAATCAAAACATTTGTTTCATACAATTTCGAATGTTTGATTCCAAATGTTTTGCTTCCTAATATAACTCAGGATACAGGAGGTGTGTACGGCCGGTATGGATTATGAAGATTCCTTAATCGTTAAAACAGCCTGGTACTATTATATAGAAAACATGACCCAGCAGAAGATTTCCGAGAAGCTTGGGATATCCCGCATGAAGGTCATCAAACTGTTGGAAAAGGCCAGACAGACAGGGGTGATCCAGTTTAAGATTTCTCCGGAGCGGAGCCAGCAGCTGATGCTTGAACAGAAACTTACCACCAAGTGGAACTTAAAGGATGTCTTCGTGGTCCCCACCCCGCCAAACGGCGCCAATCTCAATGAGACCATTGCCCAGGCAGCCGCCATGTACATCGGAGACAGGCTGACGGAGAACATGTTCATCAATATGGGATACGGGGATACCCCCAGCAGGGTGCTGAACCATCTGGCCACCATTGCCGAATCCCCGATCTCCGTGGTGTCCCTCACAGGCGGGGTCAGCTATTACCTGCCCAACATCCGTTCCAACATCTTCAATGCCAAGCTTTACCTTTACCCGGCCCCACTTCTTGTGTCCTCTAAGGAGATGTGCAAAGCCATGCGTGACGAGCCGCCCATCCAGGAGATTGCAAGGATGGTCCGCCTGGCAACCATGACCGTTGTGGGAATCGGGGCCATGAACGAGGATGCAACGATCATCTCCAACGGTATTCTAAATCCCAATGATTTCCTGTACCTTTCCATGCAGGGAGCGGTGGGCGATATCCTGACCCACTTTTTTGACAGGGATGGCAGCCCCATCCACAGCGACATCGAGGAACGGCTGTTCAGCACCTCGCTAAATACTTTGAAGAGCCTGAACAATGTAATCGGCATATCCGGCGGCCCCCAGAAGGTGGAGGCCATACGGGCCGCCCTCAGGGGCAGTTATCTGGATGTGCTGATTACGGATGAGGATACCGCGCTGCAGCTGATTGACGCGGATTGATGTAAGCGGAATATAAAAGAATTGAAAAGGAGGAGCTACATATGTCAAAGAAATACTTTCTTGCTGTTGACGCCGGCACCGGCAGCGTCCGGGCAGTCCTGTTCGACCTGGAGGGCAGCCAGATCGCATGTGTGCAACAGGAATGGGAGCATAAGGAAGACCCCAGGTATCCGGGCAGCATGGATTTTGACTGGACATACAACTGGGAACTGACCTGCGGATGCATCAGAGGGGTTCTTAAGGAATCCGGCATTGCACCGGAAGAGATAGCGGCCATTTCCACCACCTGCATGAGGGAGGGAATCGTACTTTACGACAGGGAAGGAAATGAAATCTGGGCCTGCGCCAACGTGGATGCCAGAAGCAACGATGAAGTGGGCCGCCTGCGTGAGGCCTATCCGGGACAGGAAAAGGAACTGTATCTGGAGTCCGGACAGACCTATGCCCTGGACGCCCTTCCCCGCCTTTTATGGGTCAGGGACAAGATGCCCCAGGTCTACGAAAAGCTGGCCTATGTGGGCATGTTTAATGACTGGCTCATCTATAAGATGACCGGGGTCCTGGCCGTGGAACCCAGCAACGGCTCCACCACCGGCCTGTTCAGCCTTAAAAAGAGGGACTGGGATCCTACCATTGCCCAGCGCTGCGGGCTGCGCACCGATATTTTCCCCGAGGTACGTGAATGCGGCTCCACCGCAGGGACCGTAACCGCCCAGTGTGAGGCGCAGACCGGGCTGGCCCAGGGCACGCCTGTGATTGTGGGCGGCGGCGACGCGCAGCTGGGCTGCATCGGCGTAGGGGTGGTGAAACCGAACCAGGCAGCTGTCTTTGGCGGCAGCTTCTGGCAGTATGAGTACAATACAGGGGACGGACACACAGACCAGGACTGCCGTGTCCGCGTCAACTGCCATGCAGTGCCAGGAGTATGGCAGTATGAGGCCCTTGCATTTAAGCCCGGCCTTGTGATGCGCTGGTTCCGGGACGGCTTCTGCCAGGCAGAGAAGGAGCTTGCCAGACTGGAGGGCACTGACCCTTATGACGTGATGAACCGGTATGCCAAGGATATACCGGCCGGATGTTACGGCATGATGTGCGCATTTTCCGATGTCATGAACTTCATCAGCTGGAAGCACGCCTCACCCACCTTTACCAATTTTGAACTGGATCCGGCGCGTTTCTCCAAGTATACGTTCTACCGGGCCATCCTTGAGAACACCGCCCTGGTCACCAAGGGCCATCTGGACCTGGTCCGGGAAGCCACGGGCAACCAGCCGGAGGAAATCATTTTCGCAGGAGGCGCTTCCAAGAGCCCCCTGTGGTGCCAGATCCTCTCCGATGTGCTGGGACTCCCTGTGAAGGTCCCGGTTGTCAAAGAGGCCACTGCCCTGGGCGCCGCCATCCTGGCAGGCTATGGGGTGGGCATATACGACGACATGTCAAAGGCAGCTGAAAAGCTGGTGAAATGGGACACCACCTATGTCCCTGATATGGAAAACCATAAGATTTACTGTGAAATGTACGGACAATGGCGCAAGGTTTACAAGGCTCAGCTGGATATCTGCAACCAGGATTTAACCAAGAGCATGTGGGCCGCCCCAGGATTATAGAACCAGAATGACAGAACCAAGGTCGTAGAACCGGAATGACAGAACCAAGGTCGTAGAACCAGAATGACAGAACCAAGGTCATAGAATAGGAGGATATAGTAGGATGTTTATAGTAAATGAAAGTGAAAAAGAGTACCGCTTTGGCAACAGCGGCCCAAAATACCTGATGAAAGGCCCAAGAATGAATTTTGCAGTGGTGCAGTTCCAGCCAGGGGAGGATTTCAAGGCGCATTACCACAATATCATGGAGGAGGATTTCTTTATTCTGGAAGGGGAAATCGATATTGTGGTTGACGGGACCGTGCATCATTTAAAACAAGGGGATTTGATTCATATAGAACCTTCTGAAATCCACTACTGCGTCAACTCTTATGACAAGACCGTAAAAATGATATCCACCCTGGCTCCATATCAGGAAGTGGATAAGGTGGAGATTGAGGATTATACTTATTGATGGGATACCTTTTAGGGAAGGGCCCGGCTGTGGATATGGCCGGGCCCTTTTTCGCTGCTTTTATATAGCTGACTATTCTCTCCCATCCACTTTATATGGGAACGCACAAAACCCCCTCCCATATTGCATGCAGGGAACCAGTAGCAAGGACACTGCACCCCTTCCAAAAGTCATTCCACCGAGTCCCATACAGTCTGCAGTTATCATCCGTATTGGTAATGATTATGGTTTCAGGACTCAGGCTGTTGATAAAATCAGGGGTAAAATAAACATGACCCTTGTCATTGCGACCATGATGGGACAACTTGATAAGCGGGACAGAACCTGTAAATCCCGCCCTTTCCATGGCCGCCTGCAGGCTGCTTTCAAATATATCCCCGCAGAACAGGGCCGCTGCCTCTGTCCCGTGATTCAGCAGCCAGACAGAACTGTCACCGTTGAGATACCTGGCTGCCCGGCTCCAGGCATCCCTGACAGTTCCCGGTCTGCATTGGCCCGCGCAAAGACAGAACTCTTCAAAAGCAGTTGTCCCATGACATAAATCCGCCGGAAAAAGCTCTCTTAATGTATAGCTTCCAAAGGAAAATACAAAGGGAGCTTCCTTTCTCCCCTCCTCTCCCAAAAGCCCCTGAAAGGCCGTATGCACCACTGTATCCTGTCTTTTCAGATGCTTAATCAGGCGGCGGTAATCCATGACTGTCTGGCAGAATTCCCTTTCCATCCCTTCCCTTTCCAGATAATCAGAATCCAGACCCAAAGGTCCGTAGGGAAGCACTGCTTCTGTTACAGGAACAGAAAGGACCACCTGATCCAGCCAGCCCAGATGATCCCCGTGGAGATGGGTAAGAATCAGAAGGTCAATGGATGGAATTCCCAGTTTCTGCAGATAATCCATAAGAGGCGGATATTGCGTCTCCTTCCTTCCTCCGTCAATCAGAACATATCCGGGTGATGAACCTCCCTTCTGCAATTCCAGGAGAAAGCAATCCGCCTGTCCAAAAGGCAGGGACAGAAGGCGGCTCACAGAACACCTACCGGTTTCAAATCCGGGGTAAGTAACATACATTTGTTCTTTAGAAGATATTCCCTGTCCTTAAGAATCCGGAGCAGGCCGTCATCCGAGCAGATTGGTCTCTCTGTGATGATTCCTGCCAGGCCTGTATCTTCAGCTCTATGGCTATCACTGCCTGCCGTTGCAATCAGGTCAGGATGTTCCATGAGTATATTCTGGGTTTTCTCATTTCCGTTATCGTGCCTCGGGCTTGTGTTGAAAGCTTCCATACCATGAAGCAGTCCTGCTGCCGCCGGTTTGCAGTTGTCCTGACGGTTTGGGTGGGCCTGGATTATCAGAAACCGTTCCCTGTAACGGCGGTAGAAGGATTCTAAATTCATGGTAATCCATGTCTCCCCTTCGGCCCTGAAAAGTTCTTCCGATACCCCGTAAAGAAGATAATCATTGGGATTGCCTAGGAAGCGGATTTCAATACCAAACCCCAGATAAAAATCATCCCTGCACAAATCCTTTCCTTTTTTCCATGGCATCAGAAAACTTTCTGCCCTCTCCTTCCAAGATAGCTGTTCTGTTTTTATGAAAAATTCCTGGTGGAAATGGTTGGTAAGGCAGAAGCCCTGATACCCCCGCTCCTTATACCGCTGTATCATTTCCCCAATTGTCAGCCAGCCGCAGGGGCTGACTTCCCTGCTGTGTACATGCAAATCATAACAATAAGACATAATGCCTCTTCCTCACTTAGATGAATCATAGTTTCATGCTGTTTCCAGCTTAATCCCAAAGGTCTGGCCAGGTTTTACAGGGATACGCGAATCCAGAAGCGCCTCTATTACCGTATGGTCCTCCAGCGCCAGAAGTATCTTACTGCGAAATCCCTGATATTCCGTACTCTCCACGGTTGCCAGAAGGCCTGACTGCCCTGCTTCCACCAGGTTAACCTGCTCCGGTTTCACCGGATAGCAGTCTGCCTTGTGAAATGAATGGGGAACATGTCTATTGCGGATGACCTCTCCCTTTCCGCAGATAAAGCAGTCATCCTGCCATTTTCCCGGAATGAGATTGGTCTGTCCTACAAACTGGGCCACAAAGGGATTGGCCGGATTTGAGAATATTTCCTTTGGGGTGCCAATCTGCTGCACCACACCATCCTTCATGATGACAATCCTATCCGCCATCCCCATTGCCTCTGACTGGTCATGGGTAACATATAAAATGCTGCTGTGCGTCTCCCTGTGGATACGGCTGATTTCCTTACGCATCTCAATTTTCAGCTTTGCATCCAGATTGGACAGGGGTTCATCCATAAGAAGAAGCCCCGGTTTATCCGCCAGCGACCTGGCTAAAGCCACACGCTGCCTCTGGCCGCCCGAAAGCTCCGAGGGGTAGCGTCCAGCCAGATGGCCCATCCCTACCAGACAAAGCATTTCCATGGCACGCTCTTCCATGTCTTTCTTTGTCCAGGTCTTAATCCGGCTATGGCGCAGGGGAAACAATATCTGCTGAAATACGGTCATATGCGGCCACAGCGCATATGACTGGAACACCATGCCTATATTCCTTTGATTCGGGGAACTTCCATATCCATTTTCGGCTACCACACTCCCGTTCATGGATATGGTCCCTGCCGATGGGATGAAGAATCCCGCCAAAAGGCGCAGCAATGTGGTTTTGCCGCACCCAGATGGTCCGAGAACAGCCACAAATTCCCCTTCCCCAATATCCAGATTAACATCGTCCAAAGCGCGGTAATCGCCGAATTTCATAGAAAGATGTCTGACTGAGGTAATCATGATTGCATACTCCTTTCATTGGTAAAACATGCTGCCCTGACCGCCGGCCGCACCCGTACCCACTCTGCCAGCCAGCCGGAAAGCTTCAGTAAACCGAAACCAATAGCGGCCAAAAGCAGGATGACGGTTGAATAAGCCGAAGCCATATTGGTTTTTCCGGCAGAAGTAAAGTTAAATATCACAACGCCTACTGTTTCCGACCCGGCTGACCAGAGAATGGAGGAAGTGGTCAGCTCCATCAGGCTGCTGAGGAACACAAGTCCCATTCCCGATAACACCGGGGCGCTGGTCAGGGGCAGGATAATCTGTTTCCAGATAGAAGGCGCCGCGGCCCCACAGGACATGCCTGCTTCCTCCATGGCCGGGTCCAGGGTGGCAAAGGCGGAATTACACGCACGCAGGATAACCGCCGTGAAGCGGATGATATAAGCCAGCAGAAGAATCCAGATACTCCCATATATACTTATCCCAAACACAGGCTTTGCAAAGGTCAGGATCAAGCCCAGCCCAAGGATGATGCCCGGAATGGAATAAGGAAATGTGAGCAGATGCTGCAATATGCCGCAAAGCTTTGATTTCCTGCGTAAGGTCCCATAGGATACGGTAATTCCCAGCACGGCACACACAGACACAGACCCCATGGCCAGGACCAGGCTGTTTTTCAACCCGTTCAGGCACTTGCTGTTCCTGAATATTTTTTCAAAATTAGCAAGCGTAACTGTATCCGGCCGGAAGGGGACTCCCATTGCCTTTGTAAGGGATGTCATGACCAGCGTCATCAAAGGCATGATGTTAATCAGGGCCAGGATTAACAGCGCTGCGCACAGAAGCGGTATCCTAAATTTCCCCAGGCTGCATCGGACTGACATGTCCTCCTTTTCCGCCATCACCGAATGCAGTCCTCCTGTAGTCCTGCCGGAAGCCCACATCAGACCGAAGGCAATGAGGGACAGGAAGATTGCCCGTATGGCAGCAGAACCGAAGCTGTCATGGGAGAAGGAAGTGACGGCCTTGTAAATATCCGTGCTGAGGACCGTAATATTGGCCGGAATCCCAATAAACGCAACCGTACCAAAATTATCCAGACAGGAAAGGAATATCAGCAGCATGGCATTTATCAGGATTCCTGCTGACAGCGGAAGGGTCACATGGAAGAATACAGACCATTTCCTGCAGCCGGACACAGTTGCAGCTTGTTCCAGTTCCCGGGAAATCTTCCTGAAATTGTTCAGGGCCAGAAGATATAACAAGGGATAATTACATACCCCAAATATAAGGATGATTCCCCAATGGGAATACAGCGGAAAATGGGTCAGCCTATAAATAAGGCTGCCCTGCCCAAGGGTCTGCATCCATGCCAGGGTTATAATGTATCCCGGAATCACCAGGGGAACCAGCAGCAGGTTATGAATCAGCGGCTTGCAAGGCAGGTCCGTATAAGCAATGAGAAATGCGAACAGAATGCCCAAAGACGCTGCCAGAAGCGTACCGCCTGTATTTACAATAATTGTATTGGCAATAACCCGGTAAAAGGACGGATCCCCTAAAAGCTGAACCAGATACGCCAGCGTAAACCTCCCATCCGGTGTTTTAAACCCATCTGAGAACAGATACACCAGCGGCCAGGTAAAAACAAAAAACAGAAGTATTCCGGCTCCCGCAGCCGGTATGGACAGACGGCGGGAACGGACAGATGACATAGATGACATAGCTTACGCCTTTCTTCTTAGGGTTACTGATTGAACATGACATCGAATTTCTGTTTATCGGCTTCCTTGGTCCCCAATAGGTCCCTGGGGTCAATATAGAGCATCTTCCTATCTTCAACCGAAAGGGCTCCCTGGGGAACGGCCACATCCGTACGAGGAGCCGTCTTATAATAATTCTGTGCAGCAAACTCACGCACTTCCCTGGAAAGCATGAAATCAACAAACAGCCGGGCCATGTCACTATTAGGAGCATCCTTCATGATGGCAATGGGGTCGCAGATGGAGGAACATCCTTCCCGGGGATAAACAAAGGCCAGAGGGGAGCCATCGTTCATGGCTGACAGCGTATCTGTATCCAGACACATGCCGTAGGTGCGTTCACCGGTGGCAACAGCCTTAATAACACCACCGTTTCCATTGACTACCTGCATATCATTCTCCTTCATCTGCTCATAAAAATCCCAGCCCAGGTTATCCAGTTTTGTGTAAAGGCTCAGGTTATAAGCGGCCGTTCCTGAATACAGAGGGCTTGGCATGACACATTTTCCCTTGTTGGCCCCATCCGTGAACACGGTAAACGATTCAGGCGCCTCTGACACAAGGTTAGTATTATAGATGATTCCCGTGGATGCAATAGCCGTCCCATAATACATGTGGTCCTTATCTACAAAATCAGGGTAAAGCTTATCAATCTCCGGATAATCATAGGCTTCCAACAGCCCGTCTTCTTTAAACTTTTCAAAGGTAGGGGTATCGGCCAGCATGATTACATCACACTGAATCTTGCTGGATTTCGCCTCTGTCATCATCTTGCTTACCACTTCCTCTGTTCCGCTTCTGAAGTACTGAAAATCTATGTTTGGATATTTCTCCTGAAACATTTTACTGATATCTGTCATATAATCATCACCGGAAGAAGTATATACCATCAGTTCTCCCTGGATATCCTCCGGGGCTTTTCCATTCCCTTCAGCGCCGTTCCCTTCCCGGACCGCGCCAGAGGACTTTGCTCCGGAAATATCTGCCTGCGCGGCTGCCCCTGTCTGTGCGGCTCTATCTGCCTGTGCTGCTTCATCCGTCTGTACAGCCGCTGCGGACGAAGGAGCAGAGGTTCCGGCACCTGCACTGCAGCCCGCCAGAGCCAGGCAGACAGCAGCAGTCATACCAACAAATCCAAAATATGTCTTTTTCATAACGTAATCTCCTTTTTTACCTGTGCCTGCAGCATCAGTCAACCCGCTTCTGAATTAGCTGCAGTGCCACAAAATCAGTCTGAACATAGTTGCGGGATAAAAATACAGGATAATAATTTTAATCGTAGTGAAGCTGTTCCAGCATAATCGCTGGCTCCTGTAATATTTCATTGGCCATTGCATCCCAGGGAAGCTCTTTATTCATTGCATGAATCCGCGTAATGGCATATTGAGGGGAAATGTTCCAGTTTTCTTCCAGATAATGAAATATACTTCCCTCAAATCCCTGGTCCATTTTCTTCCCCACCAGGCTTTCTGAAAAAATATTCACTGCAAAAGATACACAGCGTCTGCCTGCGAAGCGTTTCCGCCCCATTACCACAACCGCTTCCCCCGGATTCAGGCACAGTTTCTGACTCCAGGCAGCTTCCGGCTGCTGGTGGCGGACCCACTCAATATGGGCGCTTGCCTTAAAGCCCGATGCCTCAATCATGGTTCCGATGGAGGTCAGCAGCGTAAGCGGATTCGCAATGGCCCGCCGGGGCGCAGCCACAAAGCTTCCCACACCATTACGGACCTCTATATGCTCCGACTCCTGCAGTAGGCGGAGGGCATCCCGAATCGTAGAACGGCCTACATGAAAGTCCTTTGCCAGCTGATATTCGCCGGGAAGCCTGTCCCCTGGTTTTAGATTCCCAGAGGATATCCGCTCTATGAGTTGTTGTGCTATCCATCGATATAGGGTATTGCGTTCCACGGCAGGCCTGCTTTCCTTTTTTGTATTTGGGCACATATAAGGCGGGAATGAAATCCAAGATATGTGCCAGCGCTTTTTATCCCGCTGTCTGACAGCTTACGTATTTTATTATAAACATTGTAAAGTGCAAAAAAAAGCGAGGATAGGTTAAGGTTTGGTATACGGTGTGTAAAATAAAACCGGGAGCTGTCCGGACAGGAGATTTGTATTTTCATCCCCCTTCTGCACTCCCAATCGATGTCAAAAGGGCGCCCCGGTAATCCCGGAGCGCCCTTAAATACGTCACGATTCAATTAAAAATACTTCTTGCTTCCCCTTATATTAAAGGTATTTTATACTGTCCCGCTATGTTTTACCACTTACTGAGAACCGCATAATTACGTTGTTTACAGTTTATAGCATATTACATTTTATTACCCTTTCCTCCACAATTGGAGTCAAATTGGAGTCAGGAAAGAATCCGCTATTTTCCAAAGGAAGACACATACTGCTCCACTGCATTCAATAATAACTCGGCAGTGTCAATTTGTTCCTGGGCTTCTTCAACGGAAGCGATATAGAACTCGTCATAATCACTGGCGTGACGAATCTCCTGGGCCCTGCCAATCCTGCGGCCGAGTTGTCTGGAAAATTTTTCTGTCTTGACATATTCTTTATTAAAATATGCAATTGTGTCCTTATGCCGCTTAAAGGCAACCTGCTCCAAAGCTAATACTGCTGTAATCGAATGATAGATTGAATAATATGCTCTGTTATTAGCTGCTCTGAAATGCTTACCGATAAAATCATCTTTTGCAGTTGCCAAATCCTCCTTTGCAACTGTAAGACGGTGAAGAGCAAGGTCCCTGGGATTACCACTATTAGGCAACATACAATTCGACCCCCTCATTTTTCACATTCTTATAAAAAGGGTCAGCCGGAAGCCAGTACTGGAAATGATTAACATTTTTTACAATCGGCATAATCATAATGTCATGGTCCAGATTAAAATCAAAGGTTATATCAGAAACCATACGCCCTTTCTGTTTTATGGTATCCTCCGTCGAATCCACCAGAATCATAATATCTATATCTGAGGATTCGGTATAATCTCCCCTTGCATAGGAACCATACAAAATAACAGCCTTTAATTCACTCCCATATATCTCATGTATTCTATTCACATACTGAATAAGCACATCTTGAGTCTGGCTTTGCAAAATACCACCTCTTCTCTGTTTTTTAGGGATATATCACAACTGTATCTCTTTTCATTATATCCGATTGATGGATACCTTACAACATTTTCCGGAATCTAAACAGAAAAATATCAACTGATTCTCAATCTTCCTTCAAGAGCCTCCATTGTAACCTCTATATCCTTTCTTGAATAATGGTTATATACGTCCATAGTAATCCTTATATCGGAATGGCCCATAATCATTTGAATTGCTTTATAGTCGTGTACAACTGCACATAAGCGGCTGCAAAATGTATGTCTCAAATTATGTATGCTAAACGGAGGCAATAGTACAGGACTTCTTCCCTCTTTTTGGGCCTGCTCTATTTCCCATGTATTGCAGTCCTTTATAATGGATTTAAGAAAGTTGTTAATTCCACCATTCGTATACGGTTTCCCACTTTTTGTAAGGAATACAAAATCGCTGTATCCATCCACTATATAATCCGTAGGTATCTGTCTCGCTATAATATAACGCTTTTGCTCTACTAATTGTCTCTTAACCTCAGATAAGATGGGGATTTCTCTATTACCGCACTCCGTTTTGGGCTTACTGATATAAAAGCACTGCTTTCCTTTTATACTTTTATACTGAAGCGTATGATTCACCGAAATATATCCTTTTTTTAAATTAATATCACACCATCGCAACCCACATATTTCACCTGAACGCATTCCAGTCCCCAAAGCCAAAACAAACAGCGGAAGATGGTATTTATGTCTGTTACTTTGTTTCAGGAAACGGATAAACATCTCCTGCTGAGACTCCGATAAGGCTATTCTCTTTGGACTTCTCCTGGATTCAATATACTTCATGATTCCTGCGCAATAGTTTTTTCGCAAAAGGTCATCGTCAACAGCCATTTGAAGAACAGGGTAGATAATATTATTCAACAAATGTAATGTTCCGGCTGACAGACCTTCTTCATCTGACAGTTTATTGAAAAACTGTTTTAATTGTGAGGTTTTAATATCTTTCAGTCTTTCTGCTCCCAGTGTGTCCTTTATGTGTTTTCGCCATAAATGCTCATAATTAAGCTTGGTTGATACAGATAATTTAGTTTTTATATCCATCCACAGATGAAATTGTTCATTAAAGGTTATTTCAGCCCCCTTCGTATTTATATTATCCAACTGGTCACGTTTTATGTTATCCTCAATTTCGCGGAGACTAGGTTCATTTACATAAATTTCATCCACCTTATCCGTTGATGTTAATTTATGGCTATACACATGTTGCCGCTTTCCAAGCTTATCTGTATATCGATACATATATCTCCCATCTTCACGGTACCGTTCTCCTGGCCTAAGTACTCGCCCTTTTGGGTCTTTGCGTTTTTCATTACTTTTCACTGCAATATCCTCCACTATAAGAGTTGCGGGAGAATCATCTTCTCCCGCAAACAATTATTTATCCAGTTATTGAATCTAAGTATTCATCAAACCGCTTTCTATTAACGAATATATGCCTTCCAATATAAACTGCTGCTCCGGATTCCCGCGCCAATTTATATGTATTATTTTTTCCTATCCCAGTATAATCCTGGAGTTCCTTAATTGTCAGCAATGCTTTTTCAGCGAAATTCTTCTCCTGCATCAGATTATCTCCCTTCCATATGACTTTTCACAGCTCTTAAGTATCTTCTAAACTGCATTGTCCATTTATACTGAAAATCAACCACCTCATCACAAATACCAGTATACATATCCGCTAAATATTGTTTTGTCCTATTACTTTCCTGCTTTAGAAATTCCTCAACCAGCGGCTTTACAATCACATTGTTTAAATTCAAGCATACACAATCTGTTTCAATAAATGAATTGTAGGTAAACCCATCTACAGGATAAGGAAACTGATTATTGTAGGTTTTATCTTTTCTTAATTCACCGCAGATAATTCCAGCCTCCCTTAATCTGGTATTATCAACCTTTACGGACCAATTCCCTGTATAGTGGTATTTCTGAGTTATTTGTATCATTTGCGGTGTCAATGCTTGTATAAGTTTATCTACGCGACAGATAATAGCCGGACATTGGACCTTGGATTCATGTTCAATAAAAACATTTATATCTGGTATCCACACCCCATCCATATCGCATTCTATAATATAGGGTTTGATTTGCAGCTCGCCCGAATCAGAATAGATATGTATAGGATTTTGCAGCTTCAATTGGCCCACCACTTCTCGATATGCATCCAGCAGGATTTCATCCTTTTCATTTATTAGCAATGCGGTTCTTTTCATTAGCATTTCTAATATCTGGTCAGACTGTTTTAAAAACATTTCAACATCAAAAGAATCGTCTGCACCACATGCCTTCGCAAAATCTGCTACAATGCTTGCTGTCAACTGTAAGGATGACATATTATCCGCCAATCTGGACTGATTTGTACCATAAAATATCCTCTTATCCTCTTCCCATAGATTATCCTTAGTTTTCACCATTTCAGTCCAATATATATCATCCATATATTTGCAACATAAATATTGCACAAAATACGCCATCAAATCCGAAAGGATATGTGGATTATCCTGCAACCGTCGTAATGTCAGCGAATATTCAGTATTATTAATCAAATCATCTACATCTAAATACACCATTCTTGCCATAGACGATTGATAAGCATCCATATACTCACCAGTAATAATGGCTCCTGCATCCAAATTCTCCTCAACACTTGCTCTTTGAGCTTTATCAAAAGATTCTAACAGCTTTTGAGATTTAACCGACCTAATACATATATCTATACAAGTTCTGGTATTTTCCCTTTGCCCCTGAGCCCTTTCCATCTTCGCATCATCCAAGATAAACACAAGACCTTTATGTTGAAACAGTGATAGGTTCATATCTCTAGGCCTACCAAATGCAGAAAAAAGTTTCCTTGTTATTTTTGTCCGATTATAAATATCCTTATTAAGAAAGCTTCCCAAAGCACAAGCTAATTCTGTCTTGCCTGACCCCGGCCTTCCTCCCAGCCACATAATCAAAGCCGGAGCCCGTCCATTATTTCCAAGTATCTTATTCAATAAAGCTGCTATATTCATGAAAAACACAGGATATAAAACCTCAGACTTCTTCCCCAATATATTCATAAGCTCCAGAAATCTCATTCTGGCACACTTCATTGATGGGGTAAATGTTTCAGACACAATTAAGTCAAATCCTTCTATGTCCGCAAAACTCTGATAATTTATTCCATCAGGAGTGACGCAGCAGTTAGAAAATGCAAATACAGTATTTTCGTCCATCATGTTCCATCCGATATCAACAAACCGATAAGCGTTAATGCCTCGCTCTAATGCCTTGCTTATCGCCATCGCCAATTCTCCCTGTGCTGCCTTTAAATCACTTGCACCATACTGCCGCAGTTGTTTCAAATATTTTGTCTCTGACACCCCTTCTTCTGGTACTTCTAACACCCGCTCCGCAAGACAGCCTCTGTCATCCATGAGTGTCAATTCATATCGGTAGTTTATTATTTTGCCTTGCTTTACTATAGCAAAAACTTTTACATCATGAATCATTTATGATATCCTCCTGTTTTACGGTGGGCCCTACCGATTTCTTTGATAACATTAGGATAACATATCTTGAAAATTATACTATAGTGAAATATTCTACGGATTTTCACTATTGACATCATCTAAAATGTCAAAAAGCCTATACCTAATTAATCTGAATCGCTTTGAGGCTTCTTAACAAACTCTCCTTTATATTCTTGCCCTGTAGCCAGCTTAAACACTTCCTTCGCTGGTATCATTTGTGAATAGAGTATTTCCTGGGCTTTGTCATATAAATCCTGCTGAAACTCAGGATAATACTTCTCTATAACCTGCCTACTAATCATATCTTTACGTTTATATATTGCCTGCGTTAAATCTTCGACCTCTTTTTGCAGTTTAGAAAAGTATGGTATCTTCGATTTTTTAGCATCTACTTTTTTATTCAATAATCCACACTTTTCCTTATACTTTCTTAGTAAGTCACAATATTCCTCGTCTTCTTCCTCTTGTCTATATACTTCTTCCTCTATAGGTCCATCGAATGCCATTAATGCCTCATATTCTTCTGGATTTTCATTTTCCATCTTTGTGAGTTTTCCCGAAAATTCCTGTTTCCGAATCTCAATCATCTTATCGAAATACACTGTCCACTCCTGTTCTAATTTATTTAAAGCCGTTTGAAATCCGTTTAGCCACTCATATCTGTCTGATGCTGATATAAAATTAATATCTTTTATCTGCTCATCTAAATTATCCAACGCGTTGCTAATCATCACTCTTTTTTTTCTAACAGGATAATCAATCCGATTGTCTAGTTTAACCATCACTTGCTCCAGCTGGACACCAGTAACGCCAGCATTAATAAATGTATTTACTATACCTTCATATAATTTAACAACAAACATATCGCTCACTTTATCTACATCCACTTCAGCCCTTCTTAAATGGTCCATTTCAGTATCACTATAATTTTCTAATATATAACACCAGAATCCCATGTCTCTATCGTCAAAACAGTAACCACGTTTTTTAATCCATTTTATTTCATCAGCTATATCAAGCGTTTCACAAATGTCTTTAAAATTTTTAAATTGCGCTTGATAGAAATATTCTTGACCCTCATCATCTACACATTCAACCTTTTTAGAATATAACCTATTTGTTATATCTCTTAATGTACATCCCATGGCTTTCTCCTCTTTGCTAAATATAGTTTTAAAAATTATATCATAGAAATATCAAAACTTGTATATGGCAGTTATTCCGTACTCTAAAATAACGAAAATACGAAAATTCAAAACATTTTATCTATTGAATATTTTGCCATTTTAAATAGTCCGATATTTTTGAGAATACCGGACCATCGAATTTTAATAATCCTGCATACACATACTATAAGTATCACTTAGGCTACTACCTTTATTTCTTTCTTTTCCAAATTATACTCATACACCCTTTCGGACAAAATATCTTCCATCGGAACCTCTGTACCGTTTATGTATTTTACCAACTTCATAAGTGCTACAAAGTCCATCTCTCCTGTGTCTTCTAGTAACAAAACTTCATGCACGCTAGATGGCAGAATAATAATATCCTTCCCACGCTGCTCCGCAAAATTCGCTATCATTCCAGGATAGAGCATACAGGCAGCCCCATTGATTCCACTGACCGTTGATAATACATAAAATGGCGGTTCTTTTCCATCTTCCTCAATTTCCTCCCCATATGTGCATCTAAGATTATGTATTATTTCATTTATGCTCTTGATTTCCGCAGGCATTACACGCTGCATATTTTGCAGTGCAACTTTGTACAAAACTTGGACATCTACTTCCCATAAGTCAAGATGTCCTTTCTGAATCTGAGCTACCATCATTCCCCCATTATCCTCCTCCATATATAGGTAAAACACGATGGACAGGTCCATATATGGTATGCTTGGAATCTGTTTCAAAAGCGCTTCATTATTCTTTGTATTAATAAGCTTAAATCGCACTTTATCCTTTATTTTATTGAATTCATAAAAATCACTTTCCATCTCCTTGATAATCTCCGGAACCGTTCCATATGTCATATATTTATTTGTAATCTCCTGGGCAGTTATTTCCGCTGCTTCTTCGCACAGCGGCTCTCTATCCATATACTCATTCAAATAAAACACAGGAGCTGCTTTCTCTCCTTCTTGATGAATGCTGATTCCGGTTAATTCGATTCCATTATTTTTCCGTACTATCTGACTCCTTACATCATATGCCTCCCCTAACCTTACTTTTATGCTGCTCATAACCTGATTTGTATATGCTTCCAATGTCATTTTGTCTTTCCTCCTCTATCCCTTGATTCATTCTTTAGAGCTCTTCTACCAATTTCAGTAATTCCCCTATCAGTCCTACCACATCCTCCACCTGTTCCGATTCCTCTTCCCCCATGCAGCACCAGTTCGCAAAATGCTCACAGTTATTCAGAACTAAATCATATTCTTCCTCTCCCAGACGGCTGAACGCCCTCTCCCTTATCTCATCCCCTGTATACGGCGAATCGGAATGCGGTACTTTCTTTACCGGTTCACCACGGGAAAACTTCTCCATTGTATCCACCCTTATTCCGTCAAACGCATAGTGAATCACCAGCCCTTCCCCTATGTAGATTCCATGATGCTCATAAAACATCCGCTTTGTCTTAATATGGCTTCCTGTTTCAAGCTCTGTACAATCCATGTATTTCCCAGCCTTTCCTCTTTCATTTTTCAGATTAAAAGGAAGCCACCCATCCGCTTACGAATCGTGGCTTCCTCTTATTCTTTCATTGCTATACACAAACTTCTCCCTGTCTCTGCATATCATATCCCTGCCGGCATACAGATGGAAGCATGATTAGCCATTGCCTGTTTTACCTAAACGCCCTGTGTCCAAGCCGTAACCCATCCAGGAACGCCTCTTTATAGACCTCCAGGCATTCCTTGGCACTGATGCATATCATATTGCTGGCAAAATCCTCAAATTTATCCTTGATTTCCTGGTCCAGACCTTCCATTATCTTCTCCTGCTCCTCATAAAACGTCTTGGTGCCTTTCAAATCTTCATGCAGAATCTGGGCAATCCGTTCCATGATAGACTCTTCCAGAAAACTGTCCGCTTCTGGTTCCCTGCCATATCCACCTTCCATTATGCAGCCTCCTGCGCCGTCTCTGCCGAAAGGCAGTCGTTGCGTATCTCACTCATGTCCACAGAAAGTCCTGATTTTACTGTCTCGTCCAATGACAGCGCCTTCTGGAAATCGGAGGATATGGGTGCATATTTAAGCGCCCTCTTTATAACAGTTTTCTTTGCCATGGATTCAAAATCCTCTGTCCAGGGACTGTACTTGCTGCCAAAGGATTTTGAATATCTCGCTGCAAATGCATCCATCTCCGCCTTGTTGCTGACCTCGAACCCGAAGCCTCCATTGGACAGCTTAAAAAGTCCGTAAATGAATGTTATCTGCCCCCGTTCCTCATGCCCCGGCTTATGGACCAGGCTGGAATCAAGTCCGTACTGGTATTCAAAATAATCATATTCCCGGACGGCCTGGGCCTGGATGATTTGTATCTGCCCGGTACGGTAAGCCAAATCAATCAGTCCCTTATAGCCAAGCTGGAACTGGCATTCCAGGGTTCCTTTATTCCTATATGGTATCAGATATGCCTGTCCCAGCGGTGTATTTGGTTCCATCCCAAGCTGCGCCGCATTCATGAGTGCCGCTATGAATGACATCGGCGTACAGTCTGCCAGTTCCGGGGTATTGTTGATAGCAGACAGGGCCATCCGTGTAAACCGTTCCGGGGTAATGACGGCGGGAAGCGCCCGGCGTATCTCCGGCTCCAGCGCCTTTACCATATCCACAATTGTCATACTTTTCGACAGCCTTACCTGCCCTGTCTGACTTATGTTCGCCCTCTTCTCCAGTTCATTCTTTACATCCATCCTCTTACATCCTCCTTCATGCTGCTGCTTTTACCATGAACCTGCGGGAACTGGTGGTCCTGACAAAGTCCTCATATACCTTTGGACATTCCTCCCGGATACGCTTGGTATCCAGCCTCGATGTATCCACATTTGTCCATGATATCCTGTAACGGTCACTGAACGCAGTTTCATTGTCCTTCATGTACAGCTTGATTTCCTGCTCAATCTGTTTCTGCTCCTGTTCCAGTTTCTTGACCAGCCTTACGATTTCTTCCCGGCGCTCCAATTTTTCATCAAAGCCTATCAATGGAACGGCTGAGTTTTTCCTTGCCTGGTGAAAATACTGTTCCAGTACCTCATCGCAAGCCTCAGAACCATCCGGGGCCGGCATCACCTGCACATCTACATGATGATTCCAGAAATCATCCTCAATGGCAATCAGATTCCGTATCATCCCGTCATCCCAGGTCAGCTTCCTGTACTGGAACCCCTGGCCCAGGATGACCACGGCAATGTACCAGTTCCGTTTCCCGGTCACGGCCATATAATGATAGCACTGGAGGACATAGTGGGCCGGTATTTCCCCATCCTTCCATTTATCTGCATTGTAGGCGCTGGCAGTCTTGCATTCCAGACCCGCATCCTCCCCTACAATAAACCGGTCAACATCTGCCAGCATGAAAGGATACCGGCTGTTTCGATACATCATGTTGCTTCTTCTTACCTTTAGCCCGGTTGCCTCTATAAAACGCCGGGCCACATATTCCTCCAGGTCCCGCCCCTGCCGCATGGCTTCATTATCCAAGTCCGTAGTCTCCGTACTTATTTTATCAAGGTATACACCCATGGGACTTACATATGGATTCAGCCCGCAGATTGCCCCTGCATCCGAGCCTCCTATTCCTGTCTTACGTCTCTGCAGCCATTCTTCGTGTGTCATATTAAGCGTTGGTATTTTAGTTAGCAATCCTCCTATACCTCCTCATATTATTTCTTAAACAATCGGATGATGATTTCAATAATGATAAGCGGCATCAGGCCACCTCCTCATCCGAATATTTGATTCTCCCCTGTTCCTTGAAGCTATAGTACAGGGAATCTTCACCGAATATGATATGGTCAATCATAGGAATCCCCAGCATCCTGCCGCATTCCTCCATCCTTGCTGTAATCTTCCGGTCCTCCTCTCTGGGTTCCGGATTTCCGGTCGGATGGTTGTGCAGGCTCATGATGAAGGCCGCATTATTCAGGATTGCATGTTTAAAGATGTCCCGGCAGTCAATGCAGCAGACATTCAGGCTTCCCACGGCAGCTATCTCCAATGCCATGGGTTCCAGACGGGTATTAAGTGAAAGCACCAGCATCATTTCGCGGTCTGCCATTGCAAACAGCGGGCTTACCATCTCCACTGCCTTAACCGGGTCAGTCATCCGGTTCATCCCATACAGGGCACGCCCCTCCTTTACCATCTGAAGGCGCACAAGCCCTACCTTTTTTCTGGGAATGGGGCGTCTCATCATATCCTCAATTATCTCATTCTTCGATTTCTGGTTCATTTCTCCTCCTCATGTAAAAACCGGGAATATCCAGGCTTCTGCCCGTCATTCCCGGTCTGTAAAATATGGTTGCGGCTTATTAATCAGGGTATCCATCCAACATTCCTTCCTGTCATGCTGCCTGGAGCATGGCATACGCCTTATCTATCATGGCATTCCCCTCAATCGTCCTTGCAAACAGGCTTTCCCTATAATTAGCACTTTCCCGCAGCGGCTTTGCATGTGTTGCGAAATCAGATACCGCATTAATAAACCGGTATCCATTCCTTCCCACACTCTTTAAATCAGGCGCATCAAAATACCTGGCCTGCATATCCTCCTTCATGCGGGCCAGGTTCTTCTTCTGCTGGGGTGTCGGCTCATCATACAATGGGAATAATGCGTCAATGTATTCTAATACCTGCCGTTCTGACAGCTTTATATGGTTCATCCGGTCAATCTCCTTTCCCAGTTCTGACATATATTGGTCTGCGTACAGCAGGGTATACCGGGCATCCTCCAGCTTACCTGCAATGTCTCCGGTATGGTTCGTGGACCAGGAACGTCTTGCCGTGGAGAGAGCCAGATTCAGTGTATTCTGGCAGACCACGCGTACCGGTGTCATGGCCGCCTTAATTGCCCCTGTGCCATCATGTGTATTCATGAATACCAGATACGGCGTGATTTCATCCCCGCTTATGATATAGCGCTGCGGCAGCTTTGCAAGAAGCCAGGTACGCCTTCCATCTTGGAGGGAACCTGCCGTTTCATAAGTAACGCCCTCGCCCAACAGTTTATCTGTAAAGGCGAAGGCGTCCTCATTCTGTACTACCTTATATCGGTCTGTCACTACTCCCAGGACACGGTTGTCCGTATCCCGCATGTTGGCCTTGAATCCCGGAATCTGAAACCCGTCCCTTGTTTGAATGGATTTCTGGACGACCCGCCAGTCCAACCCAGCCAGCCGAAGGGCCTCCCTGGAATCCGGTGCCTCCTCAACTCTGGTCCCCAGGCCATGCCAGGGCTTCTCACGGGTGTAAAACATGGTTTCTACGTTTGCTGACATATACATTACCTCCTTGAAATTGATTGGTTATGATTGATTCAAGGGGATAATATATATTCAAAAATGTCCGAGATACAATTATGTCTGTCCTGATGTTGCTTAAATCCAACTCTTTACAAATCTATAAAATCATATTCACTTCCCCGTATCCGACTAATAAACTCATTTTCTATAAGTTCTCTCCAACGTTATCTCACGCTGCATAACTCACTTATTTTTAAGTAAAGGTAACAGCATTGAACCAAAAATAGACGATAAGTAAAAGTATCTTTCACCCATCACTATTATTAGTTAATATTCTCCCAAGTCATCAGAATGCCATGTATCAAAGATGGTATCAATACTTGTACCGGCTGGATATACAGATACTTGCCATGCATCAATATACGGTGAACTAACCGTAGCCCATCCATTTTCTACGCCAAAACTATCTGTCCAGGTATTCACTTCGCCATACACAGTAACCAAATCTCCATCTTTTATAGTAACAAAAGATTTGTCTGGGGTTAATGATACAGTGTAGTATTCTATGGCCTGCTCACTACCTTGCCATTTTCCAATGTCCATTGCAATTACAAAGGTAGTGGTACCCATCGATGTTTCCACATCACTAACCTCTCCGGCGACCCTGCCGCTAACATAATTGTCATACCCAATTAAGCTACACTGCTCATTCAAATAATTGTAGTTTAGGGTTATATATCCGTGATTGTAATCTGGTACTCCATCATCCTCTACAGATGAAACCTGCTTTACCGTTATAGGGGCAGATGCGCCAATCATTGGCATGGCATATGCTGGTAATGTCATCAGCACTACTGCCAAAATTATTGTTACCATACTTTTCACAAAGAGCTTTCTCATCTTCTTTTACCTCCTGGCACTTAAAAATTCTTCTCGGCTTTTGAATAGATATTCTTCATATACATCTTATCCCACATACAGTTTCCATTTCCATATACAATAAATACTTTCATATTATAAAACCTTGCACCACTAACTAATACAATTATTATCAAGCTAAGTTTATAGAGTGAACCTTATCCATTACTTTATCTTTCATGGACTTTAAAGTATCAAATGCCCTTAGTGCCAGTTTTTTGGCCCCCTGTGCCACTTTCTTGGCTGTAGAATAGACTTTCTCACCAATGCTGCTTCCCGTTGCATAGCTCACCATGCCCGCTACCAGACCTGCTCCTACCCCTACAGCCCCTCCTAAGGCAAATCCTTCCAATGCACCTTTTGCCAGTGCCATGCACATCATTCCGCCAGTCATGGACACAGTAACCCTTCCCATACAATCCATCCCTTTGACTGTTGACAATTTACCTTCGGCCATCTTAAAAAGAATCTTTGCATTCTCCACTCCAACAAATGCTATGTTGGTAATTACGTTTGTTCCTAAAGATTTAGACAGAAACGGTATCATCTCATTTCTTACAGCCACATGTAATGTTCCCGAAGCCACAACCTTTACCCCGGTATCCGTTCCTGACCTTAATGCAGTTTCTACCATTTCATCTGTCCGTATTTCTTTGCCCTGGCACACTTTTGCAATCACATCAAGCCCTGTTGTTACCGCTACCATCTGTAATGCAGTTACACCAGCATTTTTTCCAATGGATAACGCATATTCCTTAGTTGAATAATAATAATCGTCCAGAACAGGCATAATGCCATCTTCCTGAGCCTGTTTCTGTATCTGCTTCATTTCAGCTTTTGTAAAAGAACGACCCTTTACACCATTTACTTCAATATGGTCCGTGATGGTTTTCTGTGACCCTTTAAGCTTAAAATGATTCCGAATCTCTTCAAGCTGTTCCGAAGGAACAATAATCTGTTGATTGTTATAATTCCCCCTTTCAATCAGCCCAATAGTAGCCTTGGCATCTTCTCCAAACTTCAACTGGTAATTCTGGAACTTGCCTGTTTCCAGGTTCATCGCACGCACATCAACCGAATTAGCCGTATTTACCCCTCGGACTTCAACCTTAATATTTTTATTCTGTATATACCCTTGAAGTTCTGTCGTTCTGGCTATCATGTGCTCTGCAATATTTCCATCCAAATTAGGGCTCATCATAATATGACCATCCGATGAACGGCTAAGTGCTTCTGCCATTTCTAGATTTTGGCGGTACAGACTATTGTCAAAATCCCTTAGAATACAGCTATACTGATATGCGCTTAATCCGATTGCTGATTCCTGGATTTTTTGTTCCAACCAATGTTCGGATGAAATTCCCTGTCTGCCAGCATCCTCCAAAGATGACAAATCATGTTCGCAAACATCAAGCGACCGTAAGATTTCTAATGCCTCTTTTTCAGCCTGTTCTCTGGTGATATGACTGCATTTTCTCATGATTAATTCTATCAGCCAGTCTCCATCTGTCAGATTAGCACTTCGGTTTTGATAGTCCTTTAAGTTCTCAGAAAACTCCTGATTCAATTTCCGGCATTCTTTTTCCTCTATATATTCTTTTACCATTACAAATCTCCTTGTATTCAGACCCCCCTTACCTAGCAGCATTTTTATACTTGCGTTTTTTATATTCATCCATAAGGGTCTTCAATGAATCTCCCATCGTTCCCATTAGCGAGTTTGTCTCGTCTATGGCCTGTACTAAATCAGCCGTTGTCACTTCTTTCCGGTTTTCCGAAAAAGCTGATTCCACCGCCTCTTTCACCACTCCTTCGATATCGGCACCACTAAATCCATCTGTTCTTCCAGTCAGTAAGCCTATATTTATTTTCTTCAAATCTGACGGCCTACGTTTCTTAATATGAATTTCAAAAATACACTTTCTCTCTTCTGATGTTGGCAAACCGATATAAAATATTTCATCAAATCTCCCTTTACGCATTAATTCTGGCGGAAGTTTCGTAATATCATTTGCCGTTGCTACAACAAATGTCGGGCTGGATTTCTCCTGGAGCCATGTCAGGAAATACCCAAATAGCCTGGTAGTCACTTCCGCACTGCCACCATTACTACCGATACCAGCAAATGCCTTTTCTAATTCATCAATCCATAATACACAGGGTGAAATAGCTTCCGCTAAGGCAACCGCTCTCCTCATATTCGCTTCCGATTCCCCCACATATTTTCCCATAAGCCGTCCCATATCCAGCCGCAGCAACGGAACATCAAATAAATGGGCAATTGCTTTTGCACTTAGGGACTTACCGCATCCTGGAATACCGGCTATCAGCACTCCCTTCGGCATGTCCACCCCAAACGCCTCTGCTGCCTGGATATTCTGAAATACCTTTGCCTTTTTCTTAAGCCAGATTTTCAAATTATCCAGGCCGCCTATATCATCCATCGATTCCTTCAATGGTATCATATCCAGGATACCAGCCTTTTTGATTGTCTGCTGCTTCTGCTCAAAAATCAATCCCAAATCCTTCCGCGTCAGTTCTCCATCATCCGAATAGGCAAGAGCCAGAAGATTACATATCTCAAACTCGGACAATCCCTTAAAAGAAACTGCAAATTCATTCAGCAATTCGTCTTTTATCATAGGGAGTTGATTCTCTTCCATAAAGGTACGGACTAATGCTTTGATTTCCTCAACCGAAAGGTAATCCATTTCCAGGATTGTTATGTACTTCTCTAATTCAGGCGGTATTACAAGGACGCTTGAAATGATGATGATTGTGGCATCTGTTCCCTGATTAATCAGATTCACTATAATCTTAAGCTTGGCAATAACCTCTGGTTCACTAATACAACTATGGATATCTTTTAAGACCATAATTTTGCGTTCTATTTCATCCTTGGATAAAAACAGGTCCAGAACTGTTGCCAAACTATTTGATATAGTAAGCTGGGGATTCTTGGTTTTAAAATCGACCAGCCCTTTTGCACCATTCCACTCTAAGATTTCTTTTCCCATCCCTAGTTCTTCAATCATGCTGTCAATTTTATCATCCTCGAAGCTGTTAATATAAAGAATGGGAAAACCAGCATCTATATACTGGCTGATTTTTTTAATAAGTCTCTTTTGCATCTCTAACCTCCATCCCCCTTATCCGATGAATCATGATTCTTAGGACTCAACACTAGCAAATCTTCTCTATTTTTTTTATATATCGGTTGATAGGCACCTCTGTATCCTCCAATACTTCACCATTTTGGTCTTTAAGAATAGCAGCCAACTCACCAAGAAATGATATGCTACTTTCCAGGAAGCTTTTCTTACAACCTATTTCTGTTCGTTCTGTACCATCTAAGCGAATTCTGTATGCCCCCATTCTAAAATAAGGAGCTTTTGTCTCCAACAAATATAAATAATCATCTACAATCTTCATCTGGTCGATTACAGGCATTCCGTATTCACCAATCGCATCCCAAAGGCATTTTTGCCGTCCTGTTTTCATATTTAGAACCATAAGTTTTGGGTCACGATTTTCATAGCTCTCCGCTCCAATATAAATAATCTCTTTATCATGGACGCAAAATGTTCCGCAAAAATATTCTATAAATATTTTTGATGCAGGCTTAATTGTCTTACGTTTAATATCATATACATAAAAATAGCCCTCCTTACCAAATGGGCACCCTGAATCGTTTCCCACAAAGAAATATATTTTTTCTTCGTTATAATCGGCATAACGACATCCATAAAGGCAGTTGATACAATCATTCACTGTCTCTGGAAGTTTAATTGGAATTCTAAGCTCCTTCTCTCTTCTCTCCCCCTTAAACAAAATATTACCGGACACATAGCCAGATGTACACCAATCCAGACAATAAAAGCCTTGCGGCATCTCCATATATCCCATCAGAGAATTTATATCTATCTCTTTCACATCTCCTGCAACAGATATCATTTGATAATGTTCACTATCATCATCCCTTGAAGAGTACCGCGCCAAAATATGGTTTTCAGTAAATTCGCAGCTCCAAAGTGATTCTTCCTCCTCATTCCAACGTCTTAATACTTTTACATTTTGTCCAGTTACATCCATTACACCTACAAATTGTCCCTGACCATCTTCAGCAGAAAAAACAATCTTGTTATGAATATATGCGGCATCTTTATATCTTAAAATTTCTGGTGTATTAATTTTCTTCAAATTTATCTTATATTGAAAATCCATACTAATTTCGTCATCTTCATCATCTTCTTCGTAATCATCTTCTTCATAAGCATTATCCACATCATAATGTTCTGTTTCATACGGTTCACCTTGCTTTGTAGCATATACAAGAAAATTTTCGTCTTCATAATCTTCACGACCTCTGCACAAAAATACTGCATGTACATCCTCACTTATTTCTTTGTCAACAACCATTGAAAAAGTTGGCTCCTCTTTTAATAAATTTATAAGCTCTATGCCATTTTTTTCATATTTTTCTCTCTCATTTTCGGTAATATTCAGATATGTATTAATACCAATATATGTTATATGCTTCTTTTTCACTGGTATCCTAAAATCCGAACCGCAAAGATAAATCCGAGTCCTCCCTTCGTCCAGCAAATCAGCCAATTCTTCCTGCGAAAAAGCTACGCTATCAATATTTTCAATTATTTCCTCATCATCTGTAATTTCTTTTAATAGACTAATTTTTCGATTACGTTCTTCAATTTCCTCAACACTCAGCGCATCATCTTCATAATCCACACCAAATAGCTCACACAGTCTTCTTCCCAAGACGGGGGCATCCCGGTCCAATTCCTGTATATTGTCATACAATTCATCATAGTACCTATCTGCCAACCATGTATCCAATTTTCCATCAAGATAATATGTCATAACCCGTTCTAAATCAAAATGCTCTTTCAATTCCGATAGCGTCCTCACCTCCACGTCATCTCTCATTTTCATAGCAAACTTAATCTTTCTCGCCATATCCCTTGTCTCCTTCATTCTTTATTTTTTTAAATACTGATTACATTCCGATGCGCTAAGCTTCCTAATTATTTCAAAAGACTCAATTTTATCAACACAGTACTCATTCATTCCTTCTTTTTCAAAATCTGCTGCTTCTAATCTGAAACTATAATTCTCAAAGAAGAGTGCAAAAGGCACAATCACTTTTTCCTCCACTTCTTCCCAAGGGCTCTGATATCGTATTTTTATTATCACTTTTCTTTTTATACACTGATATAAGTCCCATTGCATCTTCAATATTGCATATTCATGGCTACTTCCATCGTATTCTGAAAGCATTTGTCCCAATTCATCCTGCAAATTACGATTACCATGCTCTGTCAATTCCCTTAGTGATTTCATAAGCCCATTCATCTCGTCCTGACGCAGTGCCTTACTTCCCAACAAGATTGTACTGATTGCTGTATATTCTACCTCTGTCAGTATCTTTCGAGTAGGCCCTGTCATATAATACGTATTACTCGTACGGTCAAACACGACTTCCTGACCCGAATAATTCTCTGACAAAAAGTTTCTTATAGCTTCTATATCTCGGTCAAAGGTTCTTGTATTAATATCTGTCTCAAAACAGAATGCTACCTTACTTATTCTTAATCCACTATATAATTTCCAAAAAAGCATTAATACTCTTTCAACCTTGTCCATATTTCTTTCCCCTTATTCATAGTGCTATCATACAGGGCTGGTACGACACAATATGTCGTTGTAGGATAAATCTTTGAGTTAAGACAAACATTATATATGTCTCATAACTATATAAATTATAGCTATAGATAATTATATTGTGAAATTGGACATATTACAATAAGGAAAAATAAAAAGGATGTAAAACAGATGCAGGAACTCAACTTTAAACGAATCGGGGAAAGAATCCGCGAATGCCGGGTTAAAAAATGCCTTACACAGGAGTATATTTCTAATAAAATTGGTGTGAACGTTTCCCATATAAGCAATATTGAGAATGACCGGGTCAAGGTATCCTTGACTACCCTGGTCTCTATTTGTAATACCCTTGGAACAACAGTTGATTATATCCTGGATAATGAATACGTATCTTCTGATGCCATAGACAGAGAAATCATGAAGGAACTGGCCTCCCGTTCCCCTGAGATGAAAGAGAAAATTTTACAAATCATCAGGATTCTCTAACCATTCAATAATTCTTCCACTAATTGCATCGTTATATCATTAAACAATCGCCCTCTTTTCTGCCTATAATTCTCAGTTGTATTCCATTTATGTCCATTCTCAAGACATATAGAATTTACTGCAAAATGAATATGATAATGCCCGGTATTCTCATTAGGACAATGTACTGCATATACTACCTGATGCCCTTTTTCCCAATATACATCGCTTAACCGATAAGCCAGTTCCTCCATATTCTCTCTATCAAATAAAAATGGGCATAAGCCTATTAACGTATCATTTAGACAATAAAACTCATGGTGGCAATGTCTGCCATATGTATGACACCGCGGCTTATACATCCCTTGTATCTGTTCAAATTGATGAATCACAGTTTCAATGCCCTGACTTATTTGAACACCTCTCGCCCCTATTATGAGCAAATCATCAGATTGGTTGCTTCTTCTTCCGGTTCTCGTAATATACTCAATCAATTTACGACTTTCACCGTAGCTATTAAATTCCTGCTGTGGTACAATTATTATTCCGGGACCTGCTGTACTTGTATTCATCATTCATTCCCCTTTCTTGTGTTAGCACTCTCCTCTTTGTCGATAATATCCGCTGCCGCCTTCAGAAAACGCCATGTATTATGAGTAATCCAATTAGGATTCTCTAAAAAATCATCCACCATCATGCGCATCACCTGAGATAAGTTTAGCCCTTTAACCTTCGCCAACGTCTCCCAGTGTTCCTTTTGTTTTGGCGTCACACGTATCACAAGTTGCTCCGACTTACGTTCTGACTTCTTTTTACAATTTGGCATAATATGATACCTCCTGATTTTATTATTAACTAATAATAATTAGTATTAACTGATTGTTATATGACTTTTAAAATTTATACTACCAATTAATTTAATCACGATTAGCCTCAAATAAAAGACATGTACTATTATCAAGTACGTATTATTTTATCGAATTTGACACCAAATCAGCTCTTCTGAATGTTAATACCATGGATTTCATTATCCAAAATGTATAACATTTTCAGTGTTAGTTGACACGTAAAATCGTTAATAGATAATTAAAAACTTATAACATATTAATAAAAAACTCAGGAGGTTTTCATGGAAATACAAGAAGAATATTATTCGATTAATGAGATTAGCAGAAATTTTAAAATCAGCCAATCTACCGTATATAAGATGATTAAGGATAAAAAAATTCATGCCATTAAATTAGGCCGGTGTTGGAAAATTCCCAAAAAAGAATTTCTCCAAATGTTATATGAGCACTTCTAATTACATTTTTCTAAATACGTTTCAGCAGTAATCCCTTATCTGTCTGAACGAATTAAAACTACTAATGCTATAAAACTACTAGCTAACTTTTCATATATCTGCCTGGAAATAAAAAGCTATCCCAGAGATACCAGCTGATGCTTCAACCTCTCAGACACGATAACATGGATATTGACTCATAAATAAAATTATCACCTTTTCATGTCAATTGGAGTCAAATTGGAGTCAAAAGGGCGTCCTGCCCTCGCAGAACGCCCTCGTATACGTACATATTTACTTAAAAATACTTCTTGCTTCCCCAAAGATTACTCTTCTTTAAGTCCAGATACTCATTGTATGCTTTTTCCAGTATCTGCTTCTCATTCGAAAACTTCAGCAGATGGTATGCTTCATAGAACTTATAATATCCGGAATCCAGAAAGTACTCTTCCCGCTGTGGTTTGCTGTAATAGCTGTCGGCCATCATCAGATACCAGTGTACGTCCTTTTCCACCACGTCCTGGGGGGTGTTGAACGAATATTGGCTCTTGCCGATATACTTGATAATGGATGCACTGACACCGGTCTCCTCCTTTACCTCGCGGAGCGCCGTTTCCTTATACTCTTCGCCAGCTTCTACTGTTCCCTTAGGCAATACCCATCCTTCATATTTATTCTTATAGTTCTTATAAAGGACGAGGATCTTCCCTCGAAATATAACCACACCGCCGCAGCTCGTTGCCTCAATCATTGCAATCCCTCCTGGTGTTGGTGTGAACCTGGCCGTGCTGCAGCTGTACCCGAAAATACGGCGGCACTGACCATAACTGGTCTTAGTATACAACTTTTGGAAGGGATATGCAAGGTTTATCTGTGTTTTGGGACTGGGAGGTAACTGGTAATCCATTTTAATCCATGATGGCTGTCTTCCCTTTAATCCAGTCCTTTCATACCCATAAATACCTTCTCAGCCGTGATGGGCAGTTCCCTGATTCTCACGCCCACTGCATGATACACCGCATTGGCAATGGCCGGCGACGGCGTATTGATTACAATCTCGCCAATGGATTTGGCGCCGTAAGGGCCGGTGGGTTCATAGCTGCACTCGAATTCCACCTGTATGTTTCCCACATCCTGGCGGCTGGGCACCTTGTACTGCATAAAGGAATTCTCATACACCCGTCCTGTGTCTGAATAAGTCACATCCTCGTACAGGGCCATGCCGATTCCCTGGGCCAGGCCGCCCTCGGTCTGTACCCTTGCCAGATTGATGTTAAGCGGGGTGCCGCAGTCCACCGCGGCCACGAACCGCAGCAGCTCCACCTTTCCTGTCTCTGTATCCACTTCCACCTCTGCGGCTCCTGCCATGAAGGGCGGCGGCGATACAGGCGAGGAATGGGACTCTGTTGCCTGAAGCGCATCTTCGTTGCTGCACATGATACGGTTGCCGATGTCCTTAATGGTAATCTCTTTCCTGCTTCCATCCTCCTCGCAGGACACCCGGTACACCCGCCTGCCGTCAAATTCCAGCTCATCCTCACTGCATTCCAGATATTTGGCTGCCTTATGCAGTATCTTTTTCTTTAACGTCTCACATGTCTTCACCACTGCCATGCCGGTCAGGTAAGCCGTACTGGAGGCATAGGAACCGGAATCATAGGGTGAAATATCCGTATCCGTCCCGTATACCACAATATCGTCCAGATCGCAGCCAAGGCATTCCGCCGCAACCTGGGCCAGGGTGGTGTCGCAGCCCGTTCCCATATCCGAAGCGCCGATCATCAGGCTGTAGAACCCGTCGTCATTGACCTTCATGCAGACGCTGGCCACATCCACGCCCGATATGGCAGATCCCTGCATGGCCATTGCAAGGCCCACGCCGCGCACCTTTGAACCACTTACCTGCTTCCTGGGATATTTTTCATCCCAGCCAATCATTTCCTTTACCTTTGCCACGCAGCGGTCCAGGGCACAGCTGTTGGCCGGCTCGCCGTAATAGGCAGGCATGATGTCGCCTTCCTTTACCATGTTGAGCTCCCGCATCCTCACCGGGTCCATTCCTATCTCGGCTGCCAGTTCACTGATAGCGGATTCCACAGCGAATATGCCCTGGGTAGCCCCATACCCCCTGTATGCCCCGGCTGACATGCGGTTGGTGTAGACCACGTCATATCCGAACCGGAAGGCCTTGGGGGTGCGGTACAGCGGGATGGACTTGTGTCCGGAAAGCCCCACGGTGGTTGGGCCGTGTTCGCCGTAAGCCCCTGTATTGGACAGTGTATACACGTCCATGGCCTGGAGGATCCCGCTGCTGTCGCACCCGATTTTCACCCGCACTTCCATCTCATGGCGGGGGGATGAGGCAATCTGGGATTCATAACGGCTGTAAATAATCTTGGCCGGCTTTCCTGTCTTCATTGTGACAATCGCAGGATAAACCTCTGCCACCACGGTCTGCTTGGCCCCAAAGCCGCCTCCGATCCTTGGTTTGATGACCCTGATTCTGGATTTAGGCACGTCCAGCGCATGGGCAAGAATCCTCCTTGTGTGGAAGGGGACCTGGGTGGACGCCACCATGTTCAGCCTTCCATATACATCCATATAGGTGTAGGCGCGGAATGTCTCCATCATGGCCTGCTGGTTGGCCTTGGTATGGTAAACCCGCTCAATGACATGGCTGCACCCTGCAAAGGCCGCGTCCAGGTCCCCATGGGCCTCATAACCGGATGCGCACAGGTTGCGGAGATTGTCAGCGCCCACGCTGCAAAGGCTCTTCCAGCTGTCCTCCGGATGCACCAGGATATGGCCGTCCTTGGCATCGTGCATATCCAGCACCGGCTCCAGCACCTGGTATTTAACGCGTATCAGGCGCATGGCATGGTCCACTGCCGCCTCATCCACACCGGCCACAATGGCAACCGCATCCCCCACAAACCGCAGACGCCGGTCCAGGATCAGCCTGTCATAGGGGCTGGGCTCAGGATAGGTCTGTCCGGCCATGGTAAACCGCTTCTGGGGCACGTCCTTCCATGTCAGGATACACTCAATGCCGGGCATCTTAGCCGCCACCGCGCAATCTATCTCTGTAATCAGGGCATGGGCATAAGGGCTTCTTAGGACCTTGACAATCAGGCAGTCCTTTAACGCCAGGTCGTCCGTATATACGGGCTTTCCCGTAACCAGCGCCTTTGCGTCCTTCTTCACGACCGGAGCCCCCACAACGCGGTAATTCCTCTTCTGATTATTCTCCATCACCGTGCACCTCCTTCTGTGTCCGCGGCGACCTTCCGATCCAGGTACTTCTTCACAGCCCGAAGCTGGGACATATATCCGCTGCACCGGCACAGATTGCCTGCCAGGTATTCCTTAATATCCTCCTCATCCGGATGGTCCAGCTCCCGCTCCATGGCCAGCACATTCATGATGAATCCCGGGCTGCAGAACCCGCACTGCTCCCCGCCCTCCGCGGCCAGGAACATGCCGAATTCTTCCGCTTCTTTCTGAAGCCCTTCCAGTGTTGTCACATGACGTCCGTCCACGCGGACGGCCAGGGTGGAACAGGATAACACGGTCTTTCCGTCCAGCCACACCGTACACAGGCCGCAGTTTGCAGTCTCACAGCCGCGCTTCACGCTGTAGCATCCCAGGTTCCTCAGCAGATCCAGCAGGATTACATCCGGCTCCACATCGGCCTGCACATTCTTTCCATTTAACCGGAACTGTATATTCATCCTCTGTTCACACTCCTTCCTGTGAGACGTTCCATCAGACGGCGGGTATAGACCGAAGCCAGCTGGCGGCGGTATCCGCTGCTCCCCCTGGTATTGGTGCCATAGGAAAATGAATCAGCTGCTTCACGCGCCATCTGGGCCAGGCTGTCAAATCCGTCGTCATTGACCTTCACCACCTGGGCCCTGGATGGCCTGGCCCCCACTGACACATACCAGACATTGCCCCCGCGGGACACGCAGCATGCTATCACCGGAAAATCCGTTTCCGTATTCCTCTGGGTGGCATAGGCGGCCTTGCGTCCGTCCTTCTTTATGATGATGCGTACCAGGATGTCCCTGTCGTCCCGGCGCACAGGCCTTTTTGCAAATTCAGCCAAAGGTACGATGCCTCCATGGTAAAGTTCCACATAGGTATCCAGGGCCATCATGCAGGTGAGTATATCAGAAAATCCAAAGCGGGCAAAAATGCTTCCTCCCACGGTCGCGCAGTTGCGCATCTGCACCCCTACGATATGACGGGTGCATTCCTTGAAAATGCCGCCAAAATACTGGTTCAGCCCCTGATGGACCTCCAGCTGGCGAAGGGTGCACATACACCCAATCCTGAATTCATCCCCTGTCTCCTCAATCTTATCCAGTCCCAGGCCCGACAGGTCCACAATGGTACGTTTCGTGACACCGGTCATCTTCAGCCATACATTGCCGCCCACCACCAGGCTGCTGCGCTTCTGGCACAGTTCATAAGCTTCCGCCAGACTGTCCACTTTTACATAATCTTCCGCTCGGAACACGCAAGTTCTCCTTTCTTATCATGTGCACCAGGTCAGCCGCAGTTCGGATGCCTTTGTGCGGTGTTTTCATGTAAGGTTAAAACATTGTTTCCTGTAATGTCCATATCCTGTAATGTCAATATCCTGTAAAACCAAAACAAACAGGGAGATTATAGCATGAAATCCCCCTGTTTTCTACAAATATCGTTATTCTTTTACAAGATATACACCGCTTCCCACACGTTATCTGCCATGTATTACCTGGCCATATAAATATCAAACAGCTGCCTTGCAATCGGCGCAGCCGCCTTGCCGCCGCTGCCTCCTTCTTCCACAAGGACCGTAACCACCAGTTTTGGGTTTTCCACGGGCGCAAACCCGGTAAACCATGCATGGGTTTCCTTTCCGGTCTCAAATTCTGCCGAGCCTGTCTTGGCCGCCACCGTATATGCATCGGTGCGTACCGCGGATCCGGTCCCCTCTGTCACCACTGTGCGCATCAGTTCAGTCAATCCCTCTGCCTCTCCCGCCGTCATCAGGCTGCCGTAGGAGGCTGGCATGAATTTCTTAATCTCCTCGCCGCCGGCTGTCTCAACCGAGTTCAGGAAATACGGCTTCATCAAGGTCCCGCCATTGGCAATGGCCGCTGTTATCATGGCATTGTGCATGGGCGTGACCTGCGTGGTTCCCTGTCCAATGGAGGTCTGGAGGATTTCCCAGGTATCTGCCCCGGGTCCCATCTGAAAGGAGCTCTGCTTATAGGGCAGGCCTGTTATGGGGAGCGGGGAGTTAAACAGCAGGCTTTTAGCCGTATCCCGAAAGGCGCCCAGGTTAAGCCCCAGCCCCAGACTGGAAAATGCGCCGTTGCAGGAATTGGCAAAGGACCGGGTAAAATCCTGATGCCCATGGGCCGTGCCGTGATAGCATTTTATCCTGTAGTCCCCGTTTACGTACACGCCGCTGCAGTCAAACTGATAATCCCGGTAACCGCCGGGATGTTCCCGCATATATTCCAGGGCAGTCACGATCTTGAAGGTGGAGCCCGGCGGGTATAGGCCCTGGGTGGCCCGGTTTAACAGCTGGCCTTCCCCATTGCCCCCATCGGTCAGCCAATCCCAGTCCTGGAGCAGGGTATTGGGGTCATATCCGGGCTTGGATACCATGGCCAGCACCTTTCCCGTATCAGGCTCCATGGCAATGACCACGCCTTTCCGGTCGCCCAGGGCGGCATATGCTGCCTGCTGAAGTTCCGCGTCCAGGGTTGTATAGACATTATCCCCCGGATTCTTCCTGCCTGACAGCTCATTGCCCACCTGTTCCAACAGGTTCACATGGGAGGTCAGCAGGTAAAAATTAGCCAGCGCCTCGATTCCTGTCTTGCCCTTGGCGGAATAGCCCACCGCATGGTCAAACACGCTGCCATAATAATACACCCGGGTCTCATTGCCATCTGCGTCCACCTGTGTCTCAGCCAGGACCGTTCCATCCCCTGCCATGATTTTCCCCCTTACGATCCGGTCGGAAAAACTGTCCAGGCGCGCATTATAGGAATTATTGATCACGTCCTCGCTTCTCACCTGAAGGAAATACCCCATGTACACGGCCAGTCCCAGGAACAGGGCCACCATCAGGTAGGTAATGCCCAGGATGCAGCTATTCGCCTTTGGATTCGGAGCTGCTTTCCTTGGCGTGTTCTTTTTATCAGACACCATCCAGTTCCTCCTCGTCATTTCTCTTTAATATATACAGCCCCTGTATGATTCCGAAAAGGATGAACGTGCTGAGTATGGAACTTCCCCCATAACTCACAAAGGGCAGCGTCACGCCGGTGGATGGTATGAATTTGGTCACGCCTCCCACGGTCAGGAACACCTGGCTGATATATTCAATTCCAAGGCCAAATGCAATAAGCTTATAGAACACAGCCTGCATGCTGGCCGCAATCATCATGAACTGGATAAAGCAGCCCAGACAGATAAGAAGGACACAGATGGCGAAAATCCCGCCCATTTCCTCTGAAACAGCCGCGAAAATGAAATCCTTTTCCACCACGGGAATCTTGCCCGGCATGCCCTGACAAAGCCCCATCCCAAACCATCCCCCTGTTCCGATTGCAAACAGGGACTGGGTAATCTGATATCCCTTGTTGTCAATATCAGCCCATGGATTGCTCCAGGCCAGGACCCTGCGCCGCACATGGGCAAACATCTGATAGGCCCCCACTGCGGCCCCGGTTCCCAGGAGCGTTCCAAGGCCCAGATAAAACCAGTTGCTGGTGGCCACAAAGAGCATCAGCAGGTACGTGGTAAAGAAAATCAATGCCCCGCCCAAATCCTTGGACAGCACCATAATCAGCACATGGACAGCCGCCACCGCCGTTGCGGCCGCCACTGCCCGGAAATCCGTGGACTGATAGAACATGGATGCCGTGAAAAACACAAAGGTAAGCTTGACAAACTCGGAAGGCTGTATGGAAATCCCGCCTATGGTCAGGGACAGCTGTGCGCCGAAGCTTTCATTTCCGGCTGCATATACGGTAAAGAGAACCAGGATTCCCACCCCCGCATACAGCCACTGGAGCTTATAAAGCTGCCATACCCGTTCCATGATATAAGGGATGGCCCAGGCCAGACATGCGGAAATCACCACGATGACATACTGGCGCACAGCCTTATCCAGCCCCTTGTCCAGGGACAGCCTGGATAACATGATGAAGCCAACGCACAACAGCATGCACGTATTATTGACCAGAAGCCTGGATACATTTCTGTACAAAAAACGGTAAAGGTAGATATAACAGAGAAAGAACACCACCTGGGCCGCATAAAATGCAATCAGCATCAGCCGCACGCCGTCATTTTCCGTCTTCAGGTACATGACCACATAAGCCAGGAAATGAATGGCGTACATGGCCCGGTTCTGCCCTGCGCACACCCGCTGCTTCCGGCCCATATCCTTTAGGGAAAAGTAGCGGAAGTTGGCATAGGTATAAACTGCCATCAGCAGAATCATCAGGTATTTTGAAACTTCAACAATAAGATTGGTCATAGGCGTCACTCCACTCCGCGCTTAAAATGGCCTCTGGTAAAATCCTTAAACGGCGGTTCTATTGTCTTCCCGCCCATAAAGGATGCAGAAAAGGCCTCCAGCACCTTCTCTGTCTGCTGCGCATCCTCCACCGTGAACTGCAGGCGGATGCGCGCCAGCCCCATGCGCCGTATTAAATCCTCATTGCCAAGCAGGGACACGGGGGACGGATTATAAATGGTATTGTAGCAGAACCGGCAGTGGTTTTTCACCGGCAGCATGGCCCCGGTCCGGTCCTTCAGCATCAGCAGGCCCCGGTCATGGGTGCATGACTTTACGGTCCTGGTAATGCATTGCGCCGATACCATCATGGGCGCATGCCCGTAAACCACCAGTTCCCCCGGAATATGGGCCTGACAGCAGGCCTGGACCACAGGCCCCATCTCCCGGCTGTTAAGTTCCCATGGCATGGTGACTGCCGCGGGATTCCTTGAACACAGTTCCTCCATCGTCCCGCTGTTCCAGGCATAAACGGATGCGTCTGTTAGGAAGGGCAGGGCAATCCGGTTATCCTCCAGCCACTGGATTTCCTCCAGCGCACGGACCAGTACCCCGTCAAAGCCAGCATCAGCAAGGAGCGCCCGGCTGTCCTTAAAGAACCTTAAGGCATGGCCCCGGAAAATGTGGGGAAGGGCCAGGTAACATGCCCTGCCTGCGGCGTGGCACCTCTCCGCTGCATCTTTCCATGAAGCCGGCCCAAAGCCGTCCGCATCCAGATATACGGCGGATACGTCCTTTTGGTTCAGTACAGGCTCCAGCTGCCAGGGCTCTTCCAGGGAGGCGGTGAGGGTGAAGGGGACGGAGGTTGGCCGGGCGGCTGCGGTGGGCTGGGCTGACTGGGCGGCTGCGGACGGCTGGGCTGACTGGGCGGCTGCGGACGGCTGGGCTGACTGGGCGGCTGCAGACGGCTGGGACGGCCGGGCAGCTGCGGACGGCTGGCCGAATCGGGCGGGGGCTGTGTCATCTTGCATCAATTGATGGTCCATTTCCCCGCTGCCTGACAAGCCTGCCAGCTCCCGTCCCGCCCTATACGGCTGGAGCAGGGCGGATTCCAGGGCCTTAAGGCCGGACCTTCGCAGCTCGTTGAGCGCCTGTACAGGCAGGAACATTTCTCCTTTTAACTCTGCGCCCAGATGTTCAAAGGAAAACGGGGTATTGCCTGTCTTATTCAGCTGCTTTAACACCTTTTCCTCTGTCATGGGCTGTTTCTGCGCTGCTTCCGGCGCCTGCCCATTGACAGTCACCTCCACTCCGCTGCAGCTCAGGGTCATGACAGACGGCTTTCCCGTCTCCAATATCACATGGCCCATGACGGATTCCTTTAATTCCGCTTCCACATAGGCGCGGTCCAGGTAATCAAACAGCTTCTGATTTCCTTCCCTGAATTCAGGCTTTTCCTTAAGGGCCACCATATCCCGCCCATTGTGCTCCTCATAGTAGCCGGAAGTAAAGCCTCCCCTGTCAAACAGATCCAGAAGCATCTTGCGGTCCTCCGGCGCCACATGGTATCCTTCCCTTCCGTGGGTCAGATATCGGTCCACATATTTGCGGTAAATGCTTACAACCCCTGCCGTGTACCTTGGACTCTTCATCCTGCCTTCAATCTTGAGGGAATATACGCCGACTTCCAGGATGTCCGGCAGGATATCCAGGGTACAGAGGTCCTTCAGGCTCAGGACGTATTTCTCATTCTCCCGGTTCATGACAGCTGGCCTACCCTGGCCGCGCTGTCCTTCGTATACCCGGTAAGGCAGACGGCAGGGCTGGGCACAGCGCCCGCGGTTTCCGCTTCTCCCGCCAATCAGGCTGCTCATAAGGCACTGGCCTGAGTAACAATAACACAGGGCGCCATGGACAAAGCTTTCGATTTCCACATCCACTTCTTCGCGGACACGGCGTATCTCATCCAGGGACATTTCCCTGGACGTCACCACACGGCTGCAGCCAAAGTCTTTTAACATCCTGGCCCCGTATACGCTGGTTATGGTCATCTGGGTACTGGCATGCAGTTCAAGTCCCGGGAAATTCTCCTTCATGATCCTCAAAGCCCCCAGGTCCTGTACAATCACGCCGTCCAATCCCTGATTGTAGTAAGGCGCCATGTATTCTGCCAGTTCTTTCAGCTCGGATTCCTTAAACAGTGTATTGACCGTCATATACAGCCTGCGTCCATGCAGATGCACATAGTCAATGGCTTCCAAAAGCCCCTTTTCATCCGAATTATCCGCATAGGCCCTGGCCCCGAACCGGGTGCCGCCCATGTATACGGCATCTGCCCCGGCTGCCACCGCAGCCTTCATGCTGGCCCAGGAACCTGCCGGTGCCAGTATCTCTGCCTGTTTTTTTTCCATTTTGTCCCAACCTTTCCTGAAAGAAAAGATGCCTCACGCATCATCATGAGACATCCCCCTTGTATCTGTTACAGCATTGCTCAAATGAATCTTCTGTCCCTTCTTGCAGCGCAGGATGGTCCTATCTGCGCCCGCCTCTGTGTGAATTTGCCTTTTTAGCTGCCTGCAGGGCCTTTTTGGCCAGCTCTTCATCTGATATGCCTGTGGTATGTAATGTTGCCGCCGCTTCTGTCCTGGCTGTTTCTGCAGGAGATGCGGCCTGTGTAACGGATGCGGCCCCTTTTATCGGCTGGCCGGCTGTTGCTTTGATTCCTTCTGATATCTTTACCGTGGATGTGGTTTCCCCGGATTGGGTTTGGGCGGATTGGGTTGCTTCACCGGCCTGGATGGTTCTTGTGGCCTGGGTGGTTTCTGTGGCCTGGATGGTTTCTGTGGCCTGGATGGTTTCCGTGGTTTGGATGGTTTCACTGGCACGGATAGTATCGCTGGTTTGGATGGTTTCCGCGGCCTGCATGGTCTCACTGGCCTCAATCTTGTCTTCCACAGTCAGCGTCTTATCTGCCCTGATGACTTCCGCCGGGATGGACTGGCCTGCGTGGGTGGATTGGGCTGCTGACGGTTCCTTGGCTGTTTCTGCCTCCCTGGCTGCTTCTGCCTCCCTGGACGCTGCCGCCTCTGCTTCCCTGGCCGCCCTTATTTCTTCTTCCATTCGGGCCGTCACCTTGGTGAGCCGGTCCAGCTCCCTTTGACGCTCCTCCAGGTCCTTTAATACTGCCTCCAGCTTCATCTGGGTACTTACTAATTCATGCTTTAAACTGTAGGTTTCTTTTTCCAGGTCGTTTTTCTGACGTTCCATGCCTTCTGCCCACTCCAATGCCTTGAAGTAGTCGTCTGCTATGTTTAACTGGATCATGACGGTCTGATAGTCCGCACTCTGCTTCGAGAAGCCGGGCAGCTTGCGCATCTGCATATTTTTGTCGTTGACATAGCTGGCTGCTTTCTGGAGATAGGCTTCGTCTTCACTTCCGCCTAAGGTGTATATTTTTCCATCTATTAATACTTGGGTGTAATTTTTTGAGTCCATTTTGTTCTCCTGTTTTTTAGGGATGGTGGGATGGAGCTTGGGCCTTGGCCGCTTTGGGACACGGTCCTGTACCCGGGTGTTCGGATGGGCGGTTGGGATGGACGGGCTGCCTGGGTGTTGTACCAATTGCCGGTGTGTGGCTGGCTTTGGTTGGCTTGCCCGTAAGTCCGCAGTGCCCGCTCGATTCCGCTGCGCTCCATTTCGCTCACGGGCTTCGCCCTATGGAAAAAGACAAATGGAAAATTCCTTATGTGCAAGCACAACGAAATTTTCCATCCGCCTTTTTCCGCACTGCTCATTGCCTGCGTGGATATTATACCACATCCCCCCCAAAGCCTCAACCCTGTGTGTACGGCGTTTTTCTACATTTCCTGATTTGGTTTGGTTCAGGGTTCATTACCTTCTTTTGGACATCCCAGGTGCCGGTAGGCTGATTCGGTGGCTGTGCGGCCGCGGGGGGTGCGGTTGATCAGGCCGTTCATCAGGAGATAGGGCTCGTATACTTCTTCCAGGGTTCCGGAGTCTTCGCCCAGGGCCGCTGCAAGGGTGTCCAGACCCACAGGGCCTCCGGAGAATTTCTCTATGATCATGAGAAGGATATTCCTGTCGTTCTGGTCCAGGCCCAGCTTGTCTACATCCATGATATCCAGGGCAAAGTCCGTTACTTCCCTGGTGATGACCCCGTTGTATTTGACCTGGGCAAAGTCCCTGACGCGCTTTAACAGACGGTTGGCAAGCCTGGGGGTCCCTCTGGAACGCCTTGCCAGCTCCAGCGCGCCCGCTTCCTCAATCTCTACTCCCAGCACACGGGCTGAGTGGAGGATGATGGTGGTAAGCTCCTTTGGGGAGTAGAATTCCAGCCTCTGCACCACGCCGAAACGGTCCCTTAAGGGCGCTGTGAGAAGCCCGGCCCTGGTGGTTGCCCCTACCAGGGTAAAATGGGGCAGGTCCAGACGGATGGACCTAGCTGTGGAATCCTTTCCCAGCATGATGTCAATGGCAAAATCCTCCATGGCCGGGTACAGCACTTCTTCCACCTGACGGTTCAGGCGGTGGATCTCGTCCACAAACAGCACATCCCCTTCCTGGAGATTGTTAAGGATGGCAGCCATCTCCCCCGGCTTCTCAATGGCCGGGCCGCTGGTCACCTTCATGCTGCTTCCCATCTCGTTGGCTATGATTCCGGCCAGGGTGGTCTTGCCCAGCCCCGGAGGGCCGTAGAACAGCACATGGTCCAGGGCCTCATTCCGGTTCCTGGCAGCCTCTATATATACTTTCAGGGTGGATTTAAGCTTTTCCTGCCCCACGTAATCCTTAAGACTCTGAGGGCGCAGCGTTGTCTCTATACGCTCATCTTCCGCCGTTACATCTGTGGTTATAATCCTGCGTTCCATATACACCTCAACTAATCATATATCAATCTGCTGTCCCCAGGCTTTGGGCGTGTCTTAAAATTGCTGTTTGACCCCACGGATGCCTGGCCGTTGGAGGCCCCGTCCCTGATGCCCCTACAGGAAGGACAGATGCTTTAAGGATGCCTTAAGCACATCCTCGGATGTCATGCCTTCTGCCACTTCCACCTGCTTCACGGCCCTGGAGGCCTCTGTGTTGGTATATCCCAGGGCCACCAGCGCCTGGACGGCTTCCTTTGCAGCCTCGGCAAGGCCCGCCATGGACGGGGCCGAAGGGCCCATGCCGCTGTCCCCGGAAAGGGCCATACTGCCTAATACATCGTCCATGGATATCTTGTCCTTCAGGTCCAGGATCAGGCGCTGGGCCGTCTTATTGCCGATTCCGGGCGCCTTGGCCAATGCCTTTACATCCTCGCTCACAATGGCCAGCCGCAAATCGTCCGGCCTGAGCACGGACAGGATACCAAGGGCACCCTTTGGCCCGATTCCATTGACCCCGATCAGCTGCCTAAACATGTCCCGGTCCTGGCTGTGAAGGAAACCGTACAAGGTCATGGCATCCTCCCTTACCTGGAAATAAGTGTAAATCGTCACTTCCTCCCCCAGCCGGGGCAGCTCCGGCTGCAGGGATGCAGGCACGCGGATTGCCAGTCCCACATTGCCTGCCTCCACTATGATACTATCCTCATCAATGCCCATAAGGGGCCCTTTTACATACGAAATCATAAACTGTTCCCATTCTTTCCGTGAAGCGCTGATGGCCCGCGCTCCTTCATCATTACCTGCCATCCATCATAACATACCGCTTACCCCAATGCAAGCAGGTCGAACAAATATTCTGTTTCAGGCACTTGCGCCAAAGCCCGATATAGGCTAAACTAACGGGTGTACAAACACATACTGCCATGATAAAAGGAGTGACCTGCATGATTACCATCAAACATCCCGTTGACCTTCCCGATACATATCCCCTGGAGCGCATCGGCGCCCTGAAGGATCTTTTGTTTTTTGACATAGAAACCACTGGTTTTTCCGGTGACACATCCCAGCTCTACCTGATTGGATGTACCTATCATGACGGCTTTGGCTGGAAATTAATCCAGTGGTTTGCCGACACAAGGGAATCGGAAGCCCAGCTATTGGAAAGCTTCTTTACCTTCATGAAGCGGTTCCGCATCCTGGTGCATTTTAACGGGGACGGCTTTGACATCCCTTATCTGCTGAAATGCTGCCGCCGTCTGGGGCTTAATTATGATTTTGATTCCATCATAAGCCTGGATATCTACAAAAAAATAAAGCCCTACCGAAAACTGCTGGGCCTTGAGAACATGAAGCAGAAATCCATTGAACGGTTCCTGGGCGTGTCCAGGGAAGATAAATGCTCGGGCGGGGAACTGATCCAGGTTTACAGGGACTATCTGATGTGCCATGAATCCTTTTTATATGACCTGCTGATTCTGCACAATGAGGACGACCTAAAGGGCATGCCCTCCATCCTTCCCATACTGAATTATGCGGATATGTTTAAGTCCCCCTTCACCCTGGAGTCCCAGGAGGTCTGCGGTTCCAATCCATTCCTCAGCCTGACCTGGAAGAACCCGTATTCCATCCCTGTGCCCCTGGAATATGACAGTGCCCCGGTGAGCATGGAGCTGCACCGGGACACCCTTACCTGCAACATTTCCCTGTATCAGGGGGAACTTAAATTCTTCTATCCTAATTATAAGGATTATTATTATCTTCCCATGGAAGATACGGCCATCCACAAAAGCGTGGGCGGATACGTGGACAAGGACGCCCGCAGGAAAGCCACTGCCCGCACCTGTTATACCAGGAAATGCGGCCTGTTCCTGCCTCAGTTCGGCCCGCTGTGGGCCCCTGCGCTGAAGGAGGATTATAAGGGCCTGCTGGACTATGTGGAATACAGCCCCGACCTGTTGGCCGGTCAGGAGGCAGCGGATTCCTATGCGCGGCAGATACTGGATTACGTGAGCCGGAAGCAGGACTGAGGACCGAGGCCTCAGTCCCCATCCCCCCTCCAGCCGTCCCCCGCCCTGTACACGCCTATCTGCTGGCTGAGGATTCCTGACATTTCCTCCACAGGCACCTCCTTCATATCCACGACCGCGCCATTCCCATCCCTCTCCACCAGAAGGCCGATGGTATCATCCATCTGGGTCATTGCGCCATTTACATAAATTCCGCATCCCGAGGTGTCACGGATTGCCTCCACCGGCTTACCATGGAAGGACAGGTATCCGGTCCGGGTGTCATAAGCCATGCCATAAGGGCCATACTCCTTTATGTATCCCCTTAAGGAAGCCATGCTGCGCTCCGCGTCCGTGGCCTGTTTCAGGAAATCCGTTTCCTCTGTTTCCCGGAATCCGGCCAGGTTCCCGCTTTCATCCCGCACCGCTTCCAGGCACAGGCTTCCGGCCAGGTCGTCCATCCTGTTGGTACCGTCCCCATAATCATCCAGGAAGTATCCAACGCCCCAGGTGTCATAGAAAATGCGGTCCAGTTCGGGACTGTAACTCATTCCCAGCGCCTCGTATTCCTTAAACTGCGGCGTCCCAGCCAATATCCTGGCCGGACTTTTGCCCTCTGTGCCCAGGGCCCCGGTGTTTGCCTCCCCTGCAGATGTCCTGCCTGTGGAGGCAAACACGGTCATTGACATGGTAAACACCAATATGCTGCAAACCATTCCTATCCTGGTCCGTTTATCATTTTTCATAAGTATCATTATCCTTTCTTTAACAGAACTTTTCCCAAAACCATTGTATAATAATGAAACCTTATGATTCTTCTCCGAATACCGCAGCAGGGTCATGGCGTAAGCCAGCCGTCCGTTCCTGTCCATCCCCAGCACTGCTTCCTGGTCGCATGCCAGCTCCATGTCCCGGTTAAAACAATGCCACATCACCCAGACAAGAGGGTTAAACCAATGCATGCATACGGCTGTCAAAGCCACCATTTTCCACAGATTATCATGCCTCCTGATATGTACATATTCATGGCGCAGGATATGGTCCAGGGACCGGGCATCCTCCAGGTCCATATCCTTTGGAAATATAATCCTGGGATTCCATATGCCATAAGTGACCGGGCTTGTTATCCTGTCATAGACCAGGAATCCCACGCCGCGGCGCCGGGGATGTGCTTCTTTCCACTGCCCCAGGTATCCCCGGTCCGGCAGGGGTAAGGATTCGTTCAGATACCTTGCCTGTCTGATATAGGACCATGCAAAGAAAAGCAGCAGCCCAAGGCAGACATCCAGCCAGACCAGAAATACAATCTTCCCGAACAGCGCATCCGTCCCCGTCCCAGACAGCCCATACGCACCCGCGTCAGGGGCTGGCTCCTGGATAAAGAACATCTGCCCCTCATCCGCCCAGGCAGCCTCAGTCCCCATGGACGGCAGCTGCACAGGCAGTTCAAGGGGAAGCAGCAGCCTGGCCAGGACAACAAACCACATAAGGTACAGGAACCGTGCCGGGAACAGCCTTCTTCCTGCCCGGCGCAGGATCAGGATTGCCAGGGTCAGGATTCCGGCCGAAACGCTCATCTCTAATAATCTCATGCTTCCTCCTGTCCCGCCTGCCTTAACACCTGCTTAAGCTCCTCCAGTTCCTCCTTTGACAAGGACTGGCCTGAAAGGAATGCGGCAAAAAATTTAGATTTGGAGCCTTCGAACATGCGGTCAATCAGTTCCTCTGTCTCCGCTGCCTGTATCTCTTCCTTCCTCACCGCTGCCCTGCACATGAAATTAGGTTCGCAGCGCTCAATGGCGCCTTTCTCAATGCACTTCTTAATGACCGTGTAAGTGGTGTTGCGGTTCCAGCCAATCTCCTCCTTCAGAAGCTTTGCCATCTGTCCGGCCGTGCAGTCCCCATGTTTCCACAGCGTCTCCATTACCTTCAGTTCAGAGTCGAATAGTTTCAGTTTCATAAAATCTCCTTTCGGTGACTATTGCAATAGTTACCACACTTATAGACTATCACAGTAGTCACGATATGTCAATGACTATTTTAATAGTCATTTTATTTTAACATAGACGAAAAAAAGGAATCCCTTTAAAAGGAATCCCTCAGGCTTTCTATTTTCCATATGGCTATGCTGCGTCAACCGGTGTTTAACATCACTTCCCGGACGTTTTGCGCACACCGCCACCCTGTATCCCATGTCCTGCCATCACTTCCTCGGCAGCGCCGCCCTGTAATTCTCCCTCACCGTATTCCCCGAATAAGCTGCGTACATCTGGGCGGTAGTGGAATCCGAATGTCCAAGCATGGCCTGGACCGCATGGATGTCAGCTCCCCCACGGATCAAATGGGCTGCAAAAGAATGGCGGAGCGTATGGGGCGTGATATCTGCCTGGATACCGGCCTTCTCCCCATAATACTTGATTATCTTCCAGAATCCCTGCCTGCTCATGGCCCTGCCGCTGCAGTTGGTGAACAGCCACGGGGATTCCTTGCCCTTTAACAGCTCCCGGCGCCCCCGCTCCAGGTACAGGCCCATGGCCTGGCTGGCGGTCTTGCCAAAGGGCACCATCCGCTCCTTCACACCGTCCCGGCAGGTAATATAGCCAATCTGCATATTCAGGTCAGCCAGTTCAAGCCCGATCAGCTCGGACACCCGGATACCGGTTGCATACAGAAGTTCCATCATGGCCTTGTCCCGGATTTCCTTGGCCGATGATGTTCCAGGCTGGTCAAGGAGCGCATTGACCTCATTGACACTCAAAATAACAGGCGCTTTCTTCTCAATCTTAGGCGCTTTCAGAAGTTCGGACGGGTCCCTGCGGATGATTCCTTCCCTGAACAGGTAACTGAAAAATGCCTTGATGGAAGCAAGTTCCCTTGAAATCGTTGTTGTGGCCTTGCCCTCCTTTTCCAAATAAAGGATATAGGAGTTCAAACTGGTCCTGGTCACCTTCTCAACATCCGTAATCCCTTTCCCTTCCAGGAAGGCAGCCAGCTGGTGCAGGTCCCTTTGATAGGAAATCTCCGTATTTTTTGAAGTTTGCCTCACATCCCGAAGGTAGCTCACAAAACTCTTTATCTCAGACGTCATCTCTTTATATTACCCCTACCCGTTTCTACCATAAATCACGGAAAATCCGTGTGCTGACTATCATTATATCCACATTTTCTTATAAAATCAAACACATTTTTCCCACTTTTACCCCCATTTCACGCTACTTAACATAAAACATACAATATGTTGGAAGGGGGAATTTTGGCGTGTCAATATCTTGTAAAAACAGTTGAAAACTTTTTATGTGCCAATGCCTTAAAATCCTTTATGTTTCAATTCTTCCACCAGCTTTACGTAAAATTCCACCACGTCAAAGCCCCGGTAATCCTCCCGCTTCAAATCAATCATGTCCCCATGGGAAATACCGCGGTGTTTCCTGTTGGTAACAATCCCCCTGAACTCTCCCCACATGGCTGACTCCGGCGTCACCAGGCCGTCGCTGGCCCCGTCCACTGCCCGGATCAGCAGGTACGGAAGCCACAGCAGCGGGTCGCTTAGGCAGTCCTTCATCAGGGAGGTATAACTCTGGTAGAATACCCCGGGCATATCCGGCACGGTTTCATTGAACCGGCGGCTTAAATCCGTACTGAACTGATGGGTGGCAGTGTAAAAGTCAGGATGGGAATCCCCGAAACGGCCAAACCACCGGTCAAAGCATCCGGCAATGAACCGGTACAGTCCTTCCGGAAGACGGCATGCGTAATCCACGAACCTGCATCCCCGGTGGGGCGTATTGATGGTGGTCAGGGAAGCCACCATGGGCGCTGCCCCCAGGTTGGATATGGCGTAACGTGAATCCAGCCCGCCTTTGGAGTGGGCAATGATATTCACCTTGCCGCAGCCTGTCTCTTCCACGATCCCTTCAATCTTCTTCCTGATATCCCCGGCATTATAGGCCACGGTGGCAAATGCCTCCTGGTTCCCATAGTACACCGCTGCCCCGTACCTGGCTAGTTCCCTTGGAATCCTGCCCCAGTAATTAAAATACCTTAAGTCCCTGAAGCCCACGCCGTGGACCAGAAGAAGGGGATACCTGGTCCTGCACATGTCCGACTCTGCACGCACGCTGCGGACCGACTGCTTATAGCACTCAAAGTCATACTCCTCATGGACCAGCCTCATGGCATGAAGAAGGACCAGCAGGTTCACCGCCGGAACCCACATGGCCAGGACCATGATGACGCGCATCCTGAGCCTCAGGCGCCTGGAAGTAAAGAATATGCGAAGAATCCCGTTCCAGAGAAGGATCAGCAGCATGATAACCGAATAAATCCCGCCGGCCCATAGGATTTTCTTTTGGACCAGACCCTGGCCCAACCCGGGATATACCTTTAAAAGGACCAGGACCTGGACAAAGATGCCATAGATGGCGGTATAGCAGAGGCACCGGCCTCCCTCCATGATTGTAACCCTCCAGGAGGCATAGGCGTCCTTCCTCTTTGGCATGATCTGGAACACCATCCAGATGACCCAGGTAACCGCCAATGTCATGACCAGCAGCAGGTTCCTGGCAGCCGGCCCCGGGAATCTTACGGTCTGAAAGCCCGGCCATATTCCCATATGCCAGACATAAGCAGCCACCGGGATGTTCACTGCAAAAGGAATATAGAACGCCAGAAACAGCCGTTTCAGATATGTATGTCCGTTTTTCCTTTCCTTCATCCGTACGTCCTCCTGCATTTTCCTCTAAATGTACTTAAAAGAGCCCTGACAGCAGCGGAGATACCCATATCTCCAGGAACGCCCCCGCCCCCGACATGGCTACCAGCAAAAGTCCGGGCAGGATATGGAGTTTCTTCTGCGCCTGGCCCGACCAGACAGAAAGCACATACCATATCAGAAGGTAGACAATGCCGTGGGGAAGCATGCTGCACAGGAACGCGGCAATGCCCAGGATTCCTTTCCTCATGGTCCAGATTGAAAGCACCACGGCCAGGGACATGCCTGCATAGAAGGTCAGGAAACCAAACAGCATCTGGCTGCACACGGTCAATCCGGCCAGCCAGCCGGCCCCGGTCTCAAACGCCCGCTGCTTCCACACAGCCAGGAAATCCTTGGCCCCATACCGGTTCCCGGCCCCCGCCGTCCCTGCCGCCCCAAGGATGCAGCCCTGCACCACAGGGCCGCCAAAGGCCAGGGCTGTTGCCGTCCCTCCCAGTACCCCCAGCACAAAGCAGAACAGCAGCCAGTCCTGATATGTAAGCATTGCAAGGCCCAGCCTTAACCGTCTCAATCCCAAGCCCGTATCCTCCCCATGAATCTCTCTAAACTACTGTATTCCGGGGAAGCGGGCATTATGCCAAGTCGTCCTTTTTATCCACACTGCGGTATTTCCTTGCATAGGCCATAATGGCCGCAATTGTTTTGCCGTCCGTAATCTTCCCTGTGTAAATCATCTCTTCCAGGTCTGAAAGTTCACATGGCTCCACATTGATGACCTCGTCCTCATCCAGGTTCTGGTGGGACGGGATCAGGTTATGGGCAACGAAGATGTCAATGGCCTCATCGCAGAATGCAACGGTGGTGGTAAGGCTCATCAGATATTCCAGCTTATCCATGGACTCCACCCTGAATCCCGTCTCTTCCTCCAGTTCCCTGAACGCACAGAGCACCTTGGGCTCACCGGGATCATCCAGCTTGCCGGCCGGGATCTCCAGCGTAAAACGGTTCAGCGCATTGCGGTACTGGCGCACCATGAGGATTTTCCCGTCTGCAGCCACCGGCAGGACGGCCGCCGCCCCGTCGTGGTGGATAAAGTCCCACTTTGCCTCGTGACCGTTGGCAAGGACCGTGTCCTCATATATCTTAAGGATGTTTCCCTCATACTTAAGCTGTCTGTCCAGACGCACTACGGGCATGCCTTCATTCTCAACTTTGTTTCCCATTGTCGTTCAATCCTTTCCTAATCCGATTATGATCTTATTTACTTATGGCCCTGCATCCGGGCCGGTTTCACCGCCTATTTCATGCGCTGGGTCTTCTCATAACACGCATCCGCCGCCTTGATGACAGCGCTGCGCAGTCCATGCTCCTCCAGGGCCGACACACCTGCAATGGTGGTGCCGCCCGGCGAACACACCTCATCCTTTAGCTGCCCCGGATGTTTTCCTGTCTCCAGCACCATCCTGGCGCTGCCCATAACGGTCTGGGCAGCCATGGCATAGGCGGTCTTCCTGGGAAGTCCGTACTTCACGCCGCTGTCGGCCAGCGCCTCGATGAACATATACACAAAGGCAGGAGAACTTCCGCTGACACAGCCCACTGCATCCATCAGCCGCTCCTCCACCAGTTCCATGCGCCCGCAGGATGAGAAGATAAGGCTGATTTCCTCCTTTTCCTCATCTGAATACATGCCGGCCTCGTATGCAACCCCGGTCATACCCTCTCCCAGAAGCGCCGGTGTGTTGGGCATGGCCCTGACCACCCGCACGCCGCCGCCAAGCCTTGCGCCGATATCCTGTATGGAAATGCCGGGCGCCAGCGAGATGATTACCTGGTCTTTGGTCAGCACATCCTTTATCTCCTCAAACACCACATCAAAATACTGGGGCTTCACCGCAAGGATCAGATACTTTACCTGGGCCGCACATTCCCGGTTGGAGGCAGCGTGGGCCACCTTTGTCTCAGATGTGACCTGGTCCATCTTCTCCTGATGGGCCGCGGTAAAAATCATGTCCCGGGGCGCATACACCTTAAGAAGCCCCTTCAGGATGGCGCTTCCCATATTTCCCATTCCGATAAAACCGATCTTAGCCATTATCAATCCTCCTAATCATGAACTGCTGATATCCTTTTGCTCCCCGAAGCCAAAGCCGCTGGTACCGGCAAAAAACCGGCAGGATCCGCGCCGCTGCTTCCGGCAAAAACCCCGGCAGACTGCGCATTGCTGCATGCCGGGGTTTTTCATCAGTCAATATCTTTGAGTATATCACAAAAATCAAAAGTAGCAAAGTAGTCCTCAGGAGTTTCTGCCCTCCGTATCATTTCCACGGAACCGTCCTGCTTTAACAGCAGCTCTGCTGACTTTAACTTGCCGTTGTAGTTATATCCCATGGCAAAGCCGTGGGCGCCCGTGTCGTGGATGAACAGCAGGTCGCCTTTGCATATCTCAGGCAGCATGCGGTCAATGGCAAACTTGTCATTGTTCTCGCACAGGGAGCCGACCACGTCGTACATGTGGTCGCAGGGTCCGTCCTCCTTCCCCATCACCGTTACGTGATGGTATGCCCCGTACATGGCCGGACGCATCAGGTTCACGGCGCAGGCATCCACCCCCACGTACTCCTTGTGAGTATGCTTTTCATGGATGGCCTTTGTTATAAGGGCGCCGTAGGGTCCCATCATGAAACGTCCCAGCTCGGTGCAGATTGCCACGTCATCCATGCCCGCGGGTACCAGGACTTCCTCATAAACCTTGCGCACGCCGTCCCCAATGGCCAGTATATCGTTGGGTTCCTGGTCCGGGCGGTAGGGAATGCCGATGCCGCCGGACAGATTGATGAACTCCACATGGGCCCCTGTCTCCTCCTGGAGCCTTACCGCCAGTTCAAAGAGGATTTTTGCAAGCATGGGATAGTACTCCAGGGTCACCGTGTTGCTGGCCAGGAAGGCATGGATGCCAAAATGCTTCGCACCCTTGTCCTTCAGTATCTTAAATGCCTGAAACATCTGCTCTGTGGTCATCCCGTATTTGGAATCCCCGGGATTGTCCATGATGTCATTGCTCACCTTGAACACGCCGCCCGGATTAAAACGGCAGCTGATGGTCTCCGGGATATATCCCAGGGTCTGCTCCAGGCACTCAATATGGGTTATGTCGTCCAGGTTGATGATGGCTCCCAGCTTCTCAGCATATGCAAATTCCTCAGGCGGAGTGTCATTGGATGAGAACATGATATCATGTCCCTTAAACCCGCATGCTTTTGACATCATAAGCTCTGTCATGGAAGAACAGTCCGTGCCGCATCCCATTTCCTTTAACAGGTTTAAAAGAAAGGGATTGGGGGTTGCCTTAACTGCAAAATACTCCTTATATCCCTTATTCCATGCAAATGCCTGCTTCAGCCTGGCCGCGTTCTCCCTGATTCCCTTTTCATCGTAAAGATAAAAGGGGGTGGGGTATGTTTTCTCAATCTCTTTCAGCTGTTTCAGTGTTACAAATGGTTTCTTCTCCACTTTTTATACTCCTTTCCCTTTTTGAGCGTGAATGCCACAGTTCCTTAGATGCAAAAAGTCTGTCAGGAAGCACAATCATCCTTGCTGTATTAAGGAACGTCCATGATGCAACGGATCATGGAAACGTATTGTACTACCTGCCAGACTCCTTTGTCCAGTACTATTTTACTCGATATTGATCACACGCATGATATTGGTCTGTGTGGCTGCTTCGTGGCGCCTTGCGTAGGTCACCACGCCTGCTGTGATGACTGCCAGTTCGCCCTCGGTCACAAGACCTCTTTCCTTAAGCTCCTGGGCGGAATTCTCAATCAGTTCATCCGTGGATTCAGCGCGGCGTGACCATATGGGCACAACACCCCACTGCAGCTGCATCTGGCGTACGGTTGCCATGCTTGGGGACATGCCGATGATCCTTGCCCCCGGCCTCCACTTGGAAAGCATCTGGGTGGTAAAGCCGGTGATGCTGGGCGCGATGATTACATCTGCGCTCAGGTCATGGGCGGTGGATACGGATGCAAAGCAAACTGCGTTGGAAACATTCTTCATGTTCTGCTTGGATACCTTCCTCTGGCGGTATGCGGCATAGTCCAGATAGGACTCTGACTCCTCGGCAATGGAAACCATCATCTTGAGGGCTTCAACGGGATACTTACCCATGGCGGTCTCCCCGGAAAGCATCACTGCATCGGTTCCGTCATAAACCGCGTTGGCCACATCCGTCACCTCTGCCCTGGTAGGCCTTGGGTTGCGGATCATGGAATCCAGCATCTGGGTTGCCGTAATAACAATCTTGCATGCCTCGTTACACTTGCGGATGATTTTCTTCTGGATATGGGGAACCTTTTCAGCCGGAATCTCCACGCCCATGTCGCCGCGGGCAACCATGATGCCGTCCGCCTCCTCAATGATGGCGTCCAGGTTCTCAATGCCTTCCGCATTCTCAATCTTGGCAATCACCTTCATGCTGGAACCCTGCTCATCCAGCATTGCCTTGATTTCCCTGATACAATCCGCGGTACGCACAAAGGATGCCGCGATAAAATCAAATCCCTGCTTGATGCCAAAACGGATGTCTTCTTTATCCTTGTCGGTCAGGGCCGGAAGCTTAATCTTCACATTGGGTACATTGACGCCCTTTTTCTCCCCCAGCTCGCCGCCGTTAATCACCTTACATACAATATCCGTGCCGTTGACCTCCATCACGTCCATTTCAATCAGGCCGTCGTCAATCAGGATTTTGTTGCCTGGTACCACATCCTCGCCCAGTCCGCTGTAATTGATGTATCCTATATTCTCATCGCCAATCAGTTGGCGGGTGGTCAGCGTATAGGTCTGGCCTTCCTTTAATGTTACCTTCCTGCCGTCCTTCAGCTGTCCGGTACGGATTTCAGGGCCTTTTGTATCCAGGAGCGCCGCAACAGGGATATCCAGTTCCTTGCGGACCTCCTTTAACAATTCCAGGCGGCCCTGGTGCTCCTCATAATCGCCGTGGGAAAAGTTGAAACGCGCCACATCCATACCATTCTTAGCAAGTTCCATCATGACGTTCCTGTCATTGGTATTGGGGCCCATGGTACAGATAATCTTGGTCTTCTTCATTTTAAATCCTCCATAAACGTTGTACAGTGTGATAAGTGAATGATCTGCCGGTTCTTAAGGCCTGTCTGTGTAAATGATTCCACAATGCAGCGCTCATGATACTATTGGGGGGAATCCGGCTTTTTCACGTGCTGATGTGTATACAAATGATCCATGCAGTATTCGTAACTGCCCTCACATTTTGAACAATAACGGAATTCCATGCCCGGGCTGTCCTTGTCCGTCCTGCCGCACACAGCGCACTTATGGCCGGTCTTGTTGGAAACCATGGGCTTAATCTTTTTCTGGAAATCCTTCTGGCGCTTTTTCTGTTTGTAACTGGTCTCCCCGGCCAGCACCATCCAGCCAAAGAAGATGAACATGTGCAGGATGCAGACAAATATCTGGACCCTGGTATATATGTCGCCCTTAACAAAATAATAGATATAAACCGCTGCCTCGGCGTACGCAATCCACTTGGCCTTCAGGGGAAGGACCATCATCAGCAGGACCTGCATATCCGGGAACATGAGCGCAAATACAAAAAAGAAGGAATACACCAGGTAAACAGGCGTAAGCACCATGGGGAAGCCTACCACCAGATACATGAACAGCGATGCAGCCACGTTCAGCAGCACGCCCAGTATGATGTAGCAGTTAAAACGGAACTTTCCCCATACCTGTTCCACAATCATGCCAAAGGAACGGATGCAGTAGATGGCAAGGGCGTTAAACAGGATGTAGCCCATGGGGTTTCCTCCTGTAAATGCAGGCGGATATACAAAAAAGGTCAAAATCCTCCAGACCTGCCCATGCATGATGGCAATGGGGTTTAAAATCAGGTAATTCAGGAAACCAGGCGCCACAAGGTACAGTACCGTGCCCATGGCCAGCATGGCGCATACGTAGTTGATGATCCCGCCGATTGCAAACCGGTTCATTTTCTGCTCAAACTTCTTTAGAAAATTCATGAATACTCCTTTTATGTCAGAATAAATCCTTCTTATTAAATATATAAGCTACCAACAGTGACAGGGCCAGGGCAAACCCAAGGACTATGACAAACCCGTAGGGATGGTTTGCAAAGGGCATTCCCCTGGAATTGACATTCATGCCATAAAAGCTGGCCACCATGGTTGGGATTGACATGACAATGGTTACGGTTGCCAGGAACTTCATGACAATGTTCAGGTTATTGGATATAACCGATGCAAACGCGTCCATGGTCCCGCTCAGGATGCCGCTGTAAATGCCCGCCATCTCGATTGCCTGTTTGTTCTCCACGATGACGTCCTCAAGAAGGTCCGTATCCTCGGGATACTTTTTAATCTTCTCGGTCCTTAAGAGCTTCTCCAGCACCACCTCATTGGAACGCAGGGACGTGGTGAAATACACCAGGGACTTCTCCAGCTCCAGTAGTTCAATCAGTTCCTCATTCTTCTGGGACTGATGGAGCTTGCGTTCAATGACTTCGCTCTTCTTGTCAATGATGCGAAGGTATTGAAGGTACTGGGTTGCATTTTTATAAAGGATCTGCAGGATGAACCTGGTCTTCATGAATGTATGGAAATCCCTTACCCTTCCGTCCATAAAGGACGTGAGCACGGGCGTCTCCTCCAGGCAGACGGTTATCAGCACATCATTGGTCATGATGATGGCAAGCGGGATGGTGACAAACCAGTCCTTGCCGCTGCGCTCCTCTATGGACGGGATATCCACCAGCACCAAGGTGTATTCCTCCTCCACTTCTATACGGGAACGTTCCTCCTCATCCAAAGGCGCCTTTAAGTGGTCCGGGTCAATCTGGTATGCATCCGCAATGTCGATGATTTCCGAGGCTGTAGGGTTTGTTAACGCAATCCAGCAGCCAGGCTGCATCTCTTCTTTTTCGTGCATAGCACCGTCTTCGGTCTTAAAAATCCGTATCATGCGAACTCTCCCCCATTTTGAAATTATACGTTCTCATTATAGTGACTGCCCTGCGGTTTGTCAAATAAAATAGCCTTTCATTTTTAACAAACAATAAGATCTTACAGGAATCATGCACAATTTTTCCCATTTCTTCACGATTTTTTAACGCCTGTCCCCAATTGTATTCCTACCTAATTTATGCTAAACTTTACTATGACCATTCGCGGCTTACTGCCGTAAATTGTTGCATAAATCACAGTTTTTTCCATAAAACTGTATTATGATGAACGCAAAACAACTTCTCAGCCCGGCACCGCCATTACACGGATCCCCTACGTGCCGCTGCTGTAAGTCACAAAGGAGGTTAGGGTAAAACCCACGTATATGAGCTTACATACAAATACCCTTACGCTGGGAATCGATATCGGTTCCACAACCGTCAAAGTAGCATTGCTTGATCAGGACTACCATATAGTATTCTCCGATTATGAGCGTCATTATGCCAATATACAGGAAACTCTGGCAGGACTTCTGAAAAAGGCCTGCCCCATAACCGGCCCCGCCCAGGTCATTCCCGTGATCACGGGATCCGGAGGACTTACCTTGTCGTCCCATCTGGGCATTCCATTTGTCCAGGAGGTGGTGGCGGTGGCCTCTGCCCTGCAGGACTATGCGCCCCAGACAGATGTGGCCATTGAGCTTGGCGGCGAGGATGCAAAAATCATATACTTTACCGGCGGGATTGACCAGAGGATGAACGGGATCTGTGCAGGCGGCACGGGTTCCTTTATCGACCAGATGGCCTCCCTGCTTCAGACCGATGCCAGCGGCCTCAACGAATACGCCGCCCATTACAAGGCCATCTATCCAATCGCGGCTCGCTGCGGCGTATTTGCCAAATCGGATATACAGCCATTGATTAATGAAGGCGCTACCAGGGAAGACCTGGCCGCGTCCATTTTCCAGGCAGTGGTGAACCAGACCATCAGCGGCCTTGCCTGCGGAAAGCCCATACGGGGCAATGTTGCCTTTTTGGGCGGTCCCCTCCACTTCCTGCCCCAGCTGCGTGAAAGCTTCATCCGTACCCTCCGCCTTACCCAGGAACAGATTATTGCGCCGGACCATTCCCACCTGTTTGCCGCTGTGGGCGCTGCCATGAATCCTCAGGAGAACCAGTCCACTGTTTCCCTGGAATCCATGATTGAACAGCTGTCCTCGGGTATCCAGATGGATTTTGAGGTAAAGCGCATGGAACCGCTGTTCAGGGATCAGGCTGACTACGATGTCTTTTCAAGACGCCATGCCAGCAACCACGTTAAGTCCGGGGACCTTTCCTCCTATGAGGGCAACTGCTACCTGGGCATTGACGCCGGTTCCACCACCACCAAGGCGGCCCTGGTGGGCGAGGACGGCACCCTGCTGTACCGGTTCTATGACAACAACAACGGAAGCCCCCTTGCAACTGCCATCCGCGCCATAACGGAAATCCGCAGCCAGCTTCCAAAGACAGCCCATATTGCATATTCCTGTTCCACCGGTTACGGCGAGGCCCTTTTAAAGGCGGCCCTGATGCTGGATGAGGGGGAGGTGGAGACCATTTCCCACTATTATGCGGCTGCTTTCTTTGAGCCGGATGTGGACTGTATCCTGGACATCGGCGGACAGGACATGAAGTGCATCAAGATAAAGGACGGCACCGTGGACAGCGTACAGCTTAATGAGGCATGCTCCTCGGGCTGCGGCTCCTTTATCGAGACATTTGCACGGAGCCTGAACTTCTCAGTGGAAGATTTTGCCAGGGAGGCGCTGTTTGCCAAGAACCCAACAGACCTGGGCACCCGCTGTACCGTATTCATGAACTCCAATGTAAAACAGGCCCAGAAGGAAGGGGCCACGGTGGCTGACATTTCCGCGGGCCTGGCTTATTCCGTCATCAAGAATGCCCTGTTTAAGGTAATCAAGATTACCAATGCCTCTGACCTGGGGGAACATGTGGTGGTCCAGGGCGGCACGTTTTACAATGACGCCGTGCTCAGGAGTTTTGAGAAAATATCAGGATGCCAGGCAGTACGCCCAGACATCGCAGGCATTATGGGAGCCTTTGGCGCGGCCCTGATTGCCAGGGAACGCTACCACATGAACGGGGAGGCGGAAACATCCATGCTGTCCCTGGATAAAATCATTGCCCTCAAGTATACCACCTCCATGACCCGGTGCAAGGGCTGCAATAACCACTGTGTGCTCACCATCAACCAGTTCGGCAGCGGACGCCGCTTTATCTCGGGCAACCGCTGCGAGCGGGGCCTTGGACTTGAGAAGGCCAAGAAGGAAATCCCCAACCTCTTTGACTATAAGTACCACCGCATGTTTGACTATGACCCCCTGCCCCTGGACCAGGCGGACCGGGGCACGGTGGGAATACCAAGGGTCCTCAACATGTTTGAGAATTTCCCCTTCTGGGCGGTTTTCTTTAAGAAGCTGCGCTACCATGTGGCGCTTTCACCCCAGTCCTCCAGGCAGCTCTATGAGCTGGGAATTGAATCCATTCCCAGTGAATCGGAGTGTTATCCGGCCAAGCTGGTCCACGGACATATATCATGGCTCATCAAGCAGGGAATCAAATTCATTTTCTATCCCTGTATTCCGTATGAGCGCAATGAAAGCCCGGATGCAGGCAACCATTACAACTGCCCCATGGTCACGTCCTATGCTGAGAACATCAAGAACAACGTGGAGGAGCTGGCGGAAGAACGGGTAAGGTTTGTCAACCCCTTCATGGCCTTTACCAATGAGGAGATTCTGACCCAGGCCCTGGTAAGGGAATTTGCCATGAACCACCAGATTCCCGCAGACGAGGTGAAAATGGCTGCCCACGCAGCATGGCAGGAGCTTCTGGCTTCCCGCCGGGACATGGAGGCCAAGGGTGAGGAAACACTGGCATGGATGGAGAAGAACAATAAGCGGGGCATCGTGCTGGCAGGCAGGCCCTATCATGTGGACTCGGAAATCCACCACGGTATCCCGGAGCTGATTACCTCTTATGGCTTTGCGGTCCTCACAGAGGATTCCATCTCCCACCTGGGCAAGGTGGAACGGCCCCTGGTGGTAACCGACCAGTGGATGTACCACTCCCGCCTCTATGCCGCGGCCAGCTTTGTCAAGACCAGGGATGACCTGGATTTAATCCAGCTCAACTCCTTTGGCTGCGGCCTGGACGCCGTGACCACGGACCAGGTGGCCGATATCCTGACCCGTTCCGGCAAGATATATACCGTGCTTAAGATTGATGAGGTGAATAACCTGGGCGCTGCCCGTATCCGTATCCGCTCCCTGATTGCGGCCCTGAAGGTCCGGGACCAGAAACATTACGAGCACAAGGTGGTTTCCAGCGCCTATAACCGGGTGTATTTTACCAAGGAGATGAAGAAGACATATACCCTTCTCTGCCCCCAGATGTCACCCATCCATTTTGACCTTTTAGAGCCGGCCATCCGTTCCTTCGGATACAAGATTGAAGTATTGCAGAACCACAACCGCAACGCGGTGGACGTGGGGCTCCAGTACGTGAACAATGATGCATGCTACCCTTCCCTGATTGTCATCGGACAGATCATGGACGCCCTGCTTTCCGGCAGGTATGACCTGGACCACACGGCTGTTTTGATGACCCAGACAGGCGGAGGCTGCCGCGCGTCCAACTACATAGGGTTCATCCGGCGCGCCCTGGAAAAAGCAGGAATGCCCCAGGTGCCCGTTGTGTCGGTCAATGCCAACGGCATGGAGACCAACCCCGGTTTTACATTTACGGTCCCCCTTATCACAAAGGCCATGCAGGCCATTGTATACGGCGACATCTTCATGCGCGTGCTCTATGCCACCAGGCCATATGAGGCAGAACCCGGCAGCGCCGATGCACTCCATGGGAAATGGAAGGCCCGCTGCATTGCCTCCCTGTCCAAACGCAGCGCCGCCATGATGGAATTTGGCCGCAACATCAGGGGAATCATACGGGATTTTGACAATCTGCCAAGAACCGGTGTCAGAAAACCAAAGGTAGGGATTGTGGGAGAGATTCTTGTAAAGTTCTCCCCCCTTGCCAACAATCATGTGGTGGAGCTTCTGGAGTCAGAGGGAGCCGAGGCCGTAATGCCTGACCTGATGGATTTCCTTCTCTACAGCTTTTACAACAGCAACTTTAAGGCAGAACACCTGGGCACAAAGAAGTCCACGGCGCGGCTGTGCAATGCCGGGATTGCCCTGCTGGAGTACCTGCGCAGGACTGCCAGGAAGGAACTGTCCGCCAGCCGGCACTTCACGCCCCCGTCCTCCATCAACGAACTGGCCGAGATGGCCAAGGGCTTTGTGTCCCTGGGCAATCAGACAGGCGAAGGCTGGTTCCTTACAGGAGAGATGCTGGAGTTAATCCACAGCGGCGTGAACAACATTATCTGCACCCAGCCATTTGGCTGCCTGCCCAACCACATCGTGGGCAAGGGCGTCATCAAGGAGCTGCGCCGCCACTATCCGCAGTCCAACATCATTGCAGTGGACTACGACCCCGGCGCCAGCGAGGTAAACCAGTTAAACCGCATTAAGCTGATGCTGTCCACGGCCCAGAAGAACCTGAAGAATGAAAAGGCGCCGGAACAGCCCCGTCAGATGAAGAAGCAGAAAAAGGCTTCCAAGGCAAAGACACTGCAGACCGCCTGAACCTGGGGGCTGGGCTGTGGTCTGGGCTGCGTCCTGGGCTGAATGTAATAAATATGGATATCCATGTCAATGACAGTAAAAGGGGTTGCCGCAGAATGTAAAATCCCAACAGGATATTGGTGCCGGTTTACAAGCCAGTATCAATATCTTGTATGAGAAATACACTTGCGGCAACTCCTTTCATTTCAATCAAAAAGGACGCCAGACCGGGATTAAATGTTATCAGCCCGCCCTGCTGCGCCATCCGCTGCCCTTACTTACGCACCGGCCTGATATAATTGAAGAATTGCTCCGGGTTAAAATACGTGTAGATAATCCTTCCCGGGGCAGTATCATAACAATAGCCTATGCCTGTAAAGTCAAAGGCTGCCATGGCTTTTTCTATCTGTTCCTCCACGCTGCGGTTTTCCTGCTCATAATCAAATGGCCCATGCTCAAAAACAATATATTCCGCTTCGGGAACATCCACCATAAGCATTCGGGGCGGCACCCCGCCTTTGTAATCCATGGGAAGGCGCGCGCCATGAACATGACAAGATATCCTATGAGCCAAGGGTCAAAACCAGTTTTCCCAAAGCTCATGGATGCATTGCCGGTCAGGCAGATTCCCGCGGCAACCAATGTAATCATGACAGCGCCAAGGAGAAGGCCTTTGCCCAAATCCTTTAGCCATCCCTTGCCATGTATGCCAAGGTTCTTCCAGGATGAATGGTAGACCCATTTCCACAGGGCAAACGGAAGGAATATGACAACCAGGTTCTGGATACACATCATAATAACCATATACCAATTATCCGCCTGGACCATGTATTCCTCCATCAGGCTGCCGTCCCCATCCATGATTCCCATATTCATAAGCAGGATGCGCAAGGCGAGGGAGAATGCCAAGGCAGTCGCCAGGATAATGACCGGTATGACCATATCCCATATCAATATAAGACTGAAGAACTTATAGCCCCATCTGACCTGGCCCTGCTGGTTCTTAAACGGATTTTTCATTGTAATCTCCTATGCTTTCATTCATCATTTTCTTATCTGGAATCCATCACATACCGGCTGTTTCCAGAATACATCCAGTATACCATGATCTTCCTGCATTTTACAGGGGCTGGTTTTTTTCATTCTTTTCTTTTGCCATCCGCTCCATGCGCCACAGGGTTGTCCTGCTGACCCCCAGTTCCCTGGCAATATCCTGTTTTTTCTTTCTGGGTTTCAGGGATGAATATAGGTCCTCCGGTTCAGGGGGCTGGCTCCTGGCTGTTTTCTGCCCGGCAGGAGCCGTGTTTTCCCCAGGACGGAAGATTTTAAGCATCTGTATCTCCTTTAGCCCGATTTCCTGGGAATCGCTGAGCACTACCAGACGCTCGCAGATATTGCGAAGCTCGCGCACATTGCCGGGCCATTGGTAATTTATCAGGCACTGGGCCGACTCCTGGGACAGCTTGGGTATGGGTTTTCCCATCTCACAGGCAAACCTGGTCAGATAAAAGTCCACCATTTCCTGGATGTCCCCGGACCGCTCCCTGAGAGGAGGAATGGTGATATCCAACAGGTTCAGCCTGTAATACAGGTCTGCCCGGAAGCTCCCCTCCCGGATTTTTTCCTCGATGTTAATATTGGTGGCCGAAATCACCCTTACGTCTACCGGCTGAAGGCGGCTGCTTCCAATGCGGCGGATTTCCTTTTCCTGAAGCACGCGCAGAAGCTTGGCCTGGAGCGCAGTCGGTATTTCCCCGATTTCATCCAGGAAAATGGTCCCTTTGTGCGCCAGTTCAAACAGGCCGGCCTTACCGTTTTTGGATGCCCCGGAAAATGCGCCCGGTTCATATCCGAACAATTCGCTTTCCAGCAGGTTTTCAGGCAGGGCCGCGCAGTTTAAGGCCACAAAGGGTTCCGCATTCCTCCTGCTCTCCCTGTGGATGCTGTGGGCGAACAGCTCCTTGCCGGTTCCTGTCTCCCCAACAATCAGCACATTGGAATCCACCCTGCTATAGCGCTTTGCCATAAGGATATCCTCCCGGATTGCCTGGCTGGAACCAATGATATCGTCAAAGGAATACTTTGCGGTAAGTCCCTGTCTCACAAGGCTGTGGCGAATCTTTGTCTCAGCCTCCATGATCTGCTCCGTATAGCGCACCACGATGATGGCTCCTTTGCCCATCTTATCCACCACCACGGGTTTATACTCCGTGTAAAGCTTCCTGTCCTCCCACTGGATGATTTCTTCCTTTTCCCTTCCGTTCTCCACAACGTCCTGCCACTTGAAGGCGGAACAGACAGCCGCCACAGGACATCCCGTGAAATCCATCCTGGTGGACAGGTGGAATGTCCTGTATGCCTGGTTATTCAGGGCCTGGATCCGGCCGGCTGCATTGACGGCCACCAGGGCATCGGAACTGGTATTGAGGATGGCGCTGGTCATGTTGAACCTGGCCCTTTCCATATTAATGGTCCTGGCCGCGTCCATGGCCTGTCTCAGGGCCTGGTCAATGGCAATATCCTTGGTGTGGATATGGACCCGCCTCAGGTTCTCCTTGTCACAGAGCCCGCACATGGTGCCTGCCCCCACGAAAACGTCTGCCCCGCTTTCCTTTGCCATATGGATGGCCTCCAGGGTGGAAGCCTCATCGTGAATCGCATAGTATTTAATCTCAGCCTGGCACAGGCGCTCAAGTTCTGTCACGGCGCCGTTGTCCATGTAGCGGACACACAGCGCAATCTTCTTTGGCGAAAACTCCTGCCTGGCCTTTATAAGCGCCTCCAGGATATCAAAGCTGGACAGCTGTATTTCCACCACATGCTTTTGTGGAAACAGGGAGACCAGCCTGTCATATGTCATGCCCCTGGCCACCAGGATTTCCGCGTCTCCATGGCAGGACAGGGATTCAGGGGTCCCGAACACATGAAGCAGCTCAATCCTTATATCATCCTGGCCCTGGACCCGGCTGACAGCTGCCTCAAACCTGTTTTTCATATTCAAATACGGTATGAACATACGTATCGTAACCATTGACTGTCTTCCTCCTGTTCCCTTCACGCAAAAATGTACCCAACTATGAGACCATGCCAACGTGAACATTATATCATAATTGAGTACATCCGTGTACTTACGTTTTCGTGCCTGCAGATGGCAGCCTGCCGCCTTTCATTGGAAGCCTTTCATCCGTCAACGGTTCACCACATTCTGTGGCTTCCCATCCACAAACCGGCGCAGGTTATCCACCGCGATATCCATGAGCCTCTGCCTGGATTCCCTTGGCGCCCAGGCAATGTGGGGTGTGATGATTATGTTTTTGGCGCCCAAGAGGGGATTATCTTCCCTGATGGGTTCCGAGGAAACCACATCCACGGCTGCCCCGCTTACTTTTCCACTGTTTAACGCTTCTTTCAGGTCTTCCTCCACAATCAGCGGGCCTCTTGAGGTATTAAGAATCTTAACCCCGTCCTTCATCTTTGCAATGGTGTCTTTGTTGATGATTCCCTGGGTGGACGGGAACAGGGGGCAGTGGAGGCTGATGACATCTGACTGGGCCAGCAGCTGGTCCAGGGATACGTATCTGCAGTTTTCTGTTTCCAGGGCCTTGTTGGGGTACTCGTCAAAGGCCAGTATCTTCATCCCAAAGGCCTGGGCAATCTGTGCCGTCCTCTGGCCAATCCTTCCAAAGCCGATTACGCCGAAGTTCTTGCCCGCCAGCTCCACCAGGGGATGTTTCCAGAAACACCAGTCCTGGTTGTGGGTCCACTCTCCTGCCTTGACGCAGTCGGAATGCTCGCCCACATGATGGCACAGCTCCAGAAGAAGGGCCATTGCATACTGGGCCACCGCATCCGTCCCATAGGTGGGGATGTTGGAAACCACCACGCCCTGTTCCTTGGCAGCCGCCGTATCAATCACATTATACCCGGTTGCCAGGACACCGATAAATTTCATTCCGGGGCACTGGCGTATGGTCTCTGCCGTAATAGGCGTTTTATTGGTATACACGGCCTGGGCATCCCCAATCCGCTCCGCCACCTTGTCTGCCGGGGTCCTGTCATACACGGTCAGGGAGCCAAGGGCCTCAAGCCCCTCCCAGCTTAAATCCCCGGGATTCTCTGTATATCCGTCCAATACTACAATTTTCATGTTCCTGTTCCTCCTCAATTGAAATTATGTTAATCCTCTACCAGTGCCCAGGCGCGGTTAATCACACGCTTTGTGCCGGCGAGGATGATATCCCCGTCCTCATTGGCCCATGGCTTTACTTCCAGCGACAGTACATATGGATTTTCCTTGCTGAAAAATCCCTCTTCCTTTAATACGGTAAAGAAATCAGCCAGCTGCTCCGTGTCATTGGCGCTTTCCGGGAAACCGAACCTGGGATGCTGGTCCCCGTATGCCTGGCAGCCTTCCTTTACAACGGCATTGCCGATGTGCAGGTGGGTGATATATGGGCGGAGGGTCCGGATCACAAATCTGGATGTCTCGTATGTGGTGGGGAAATGGGACAGGTCCACCAGCAGCCCGAAGTTATTATGGGTAGTGCGCATGTCCGCTGCAAACCTGGCCGCATAGGGCGCTGGTCCGATAAGGGCAGCCTTATCCATGTCAAAATCAAACACCTCCAGTTCCACCGTCATTCCCAGGGATGCGGCATGGCTGCATACGGCCCTGGTGGTCTTAAGCAGCTGGGCATACGCCTGTTCTTTTGTCTCAGGCTCCCATTTTCCTGCCAGGAATGCAATCCCTCCAGCCCCCATATACTGAGCTTCATTAACAGAGTCAATGAGCACTGCCTCGGCCTTTTTCCTGCCTTCCTCATTAAGGTCATTGGGATTCAGCTTTGGCCCCAGCAGGCGGGGCTGGGCGCCATAACACACCTTCATATGGCCCTGGGCCAGCATGTCCTTTACCTTATCCCTGGTCTCCTGGTCCTCGATATGGGTAATTTCCAGCGCGCTGAAATATTCATCGCAGCAAATGGCCTTAACGGATTCAAGCAGGGGGTAATCCACCGGGGGATGGGTCATCCACTGAATGGTCCCCACCTGAAAATATTTCTGAATCGGGTCTTTCATCGGTCAAAATCCTCCTATTTCTATTTAAATTTTTATATTAAAATCTGCCATGTACTGATTCACCGTCCCTTATACCAGCTCCCAGGCCAGGTTCAAGGTGCGTTTTGCATTGGCAATCACTGCCTCCGACGGTTCATCCTTCCACGGTTTTACCTCAAAGCTGACAATGGGCCGGGTCTTCTCATTGAGGAAACCGGTTTTCAGCAGCAGCCTCAGATACCCTGCCAGCTCAATTACGTCATTTTCACTGTCCGGGAACCCAAACCTTGGATGGTTGTCACCATAGGCCTCACAGTCCGGGCTTTTAATGACCGTATTGCCCATATGGGCGTGGATGATATAATCCTTTACCGGCAGGATGCTCTCCTCTATTGTCTCATGTATCATGGGAATGTGGCTTAAATCTGCCAGCAGTCCGAAGTTCCCAAACTCCTCCCTGATGATGCCTGCATATCTGGCCGCCAGGGGAGCAGGCCCTATGAGGGCTTTCTTGTCAATATCGTAATCAAACACCTCACAGCAGATGGGCATGTCTCCCTTATCCCGCGCATGGGCGCACAACTCCCTGGTGGATTTAATAAGCTGGCAAAAGGACTGTTCCTTTGTCTCCTCACAGTACCTGCCTGACAGGAAGGAAAATCCCGCGCAGCCCAGTTCATATGCCTCGTCAATTCCTTCCTTCAGGGTGTCCACCGCCTTTTGCCTTCCCCCTTCATCAAGGTCATTCAGGTTCAGGCCCGCGGACAGCGTGCGTCCCTGCCCGCCATAAGCAGAGACCATATGTCCTGTCCGTATAAGCCCTGCCGCCGCCCGTCTGACATCCGGGTCGTGGATGTGGGCCACCTCCACCGCGTCAAAGTAGTCATCCTGCACCACCTTGCCGAGGCATTCAAGTATGGGGCCGCCTCCGTCCCCCAGGCCTCTGTAGGCAGCATGAAGGACCAGTCCCACTTTCATGAACCTTCTCATGGATTGTTCCATGTCCGTACCTCCTTTTGGCATATCCCAGCCAGCGCTTTGATGCCGGGCCGCCGGTCTATCTGCGCTTCATGACAGCCCTGCACTTATCCGCAATGGCCTCTGGGCTGTATCCATACTTTGCCAGCAGCGCCTCATAGTCCCCTGACTCTGCAAAATCAACGGCTCCGATCCGCTCCATGGGCACGGGCATGTGTTCTGCCAGCACCTCTGCCACCGCGCTGCCCAGGCCGCCGTAAATACTGTGTTCCTCCACCGTGACAATGGCTCCTGTGCGTCCTGCGCACTCTATGACCAGATTCCGGTCAATGGGCTTGATGGTGTGCATATCCACCACCGTTGCCCGGATACCCTCTGCCCCTAAAAGGTCCGCTGCCTGAATGGCCTTGTGAAGGACGGTTCCCGTGGTAATGATGGTCACATCCCCGCCTTCCCTTACCGTAATCCCCTTCCCGATCTCAAACTCCATGTCAGGCTGATAAAATACAGGCGCCTCCGCCCTGCTGAGCCTGAGGTACACCGGTCCCCGGTGTCCTGCCAGGGCAAATACGGCCTTCCTTGTCTCCGCCGCGTCCGCCACCGTGACAACGGTCAGGTTGGGAATGGACCGCACAAAGGCCAGGTCCGTAATGGCCTGGTGGCTGGCCCCGTCATAGGAGTCCGACAGGCCGCAGTAGGTGCCGCACAGTTTCACATTCAGGTTGTCATAGGCAATCAGGCTCTGGATGGGGTCCGCTCCCCTGGTGGTCATGAAAACCGCAAAGGTATTCACATAGGGAATCATCCCTTCCCTGGCAAACCCGGCTGCCATGGACACCATGTTAAGCTCGCTGATGCCCACGTTAAAATACCGCTCCGGAAATGCCTTCCCGAATATACCGCTTTTGGTGGAGGAAGCCACGTCTGCCTCCAGGCACACAATATTGGGAACCTGTTCCCCCAGTTCCTTTAACGCCGCGCCGTATGCATCGCGGATTGCTATCATTTCCCCCATTACCGAGCACCTCCTAATTCTGCCTTTGCCCTGGCATATTCCTCATCGTTAATGGCCTTTCCATGCCATGTGTTCCTGCCCTCCATAAAGGAAATGCCTTTGCCCTTTACGGTTGCCGCCAGGATCAGGGACGGCCTTCCCGGCAGCCGTCTGCAGTCTGTCCCGGCATCTTTCCCGGCGTCTGTCCCGGCATCTATCCCGGCATCTGTCCCGGCATTCGCCCCGGCATCTGTCCCGGCATTCGCCCCGGCTGCGGCCTTTGCTTCCTTAACCGCCCTGCAGATATCCGCCACATCATGTCCGTCGCAGGGGATTACGTTCCAGCCAAATGCCTCCCATTTTGCCCGGATATCCCCCATGGGCATGATTTCTTCCAGGGTTCCGTCCAGCTGCACCCCGTTGTTGTCCAGAATGCCGATCAGATGGTCAGCCTTGAATTTTGATGCGGACATGGCTGCTTCCCAGACACAGCCTTCCTGTATTTCCCCATCTCCCATAATAACATAAGTATAGGAATCCTGTCCTTTTATTCTTGCGGACAGTGCCATGCCAAGCCCTGCCGACAGCCCCAGGCCAAGGGGGCCGGTGGACAGCTCCACTCCCGGTGTTTTGTGGACGCAGGGATGCCCCTGGAGCATGCTGTCAATGCGCCGCAGGTTCTTTAATTCTTCCCTGGGGAAGAAGCCCTTTTCAGCCAGGGCCAGGTACAGCATGGGGGCCGCGTGGCCTTTGGAGAGCACCAGACGGTCCCTTCCCTCCATATCCGGATGTTCCGGATCCACGTTCATTATCTCAAAGTACAGGGCGGTCAACAGTTCCGTACAGGACAGGGAACCGCCCGGATGCCCGGTCTGGATGCTGTGAAGCAGATCAATGAGCTGGTTCCTGAACCGGCTGCACAGCAGCTCTAATTCCTCTTTTCTTTCATTTGTCATTGTCTTATTTCCTCCAACTTGTTCTTGATTTCCTCTACGCACAGCCTGGGGCTGGTAAGGACCGGACACCCGGTAACGGCCCCTATCTCCTCCTCCAGGTGGGCCATGGATGCCTGGGCCAGCACAATACAGTCATAGACAGGAAGGGTTCCCGCCTTTTCCTTAAGGATACGGTCGTGCAGTTCCATGTCCATGGCTTTCAGGGCCTTAAATGCCTCTGCGCACACACAGGTGTCAATGGAAAGCTGCCGCCCCGCCATTTCCCCTTCCCTCTGAAGCTTTGATACCGTGGGGCCCACCGTACTTCCCGCTGTTGCCATCACCAGCACACGGTCCCCATATGTAATGCCTTTTTTCGCCATGGCGTCGTCAATGGCAATGACCGGGACCTTGATGAAGGGCCGGATCATCTCCACTGCCGGGGTCAGGGTGGAACAGGTGGTAACAATCAGGTCCGCCCCGGTCAGTTCCTGGGCCTTGATGTCCAGAAACAGCCGGTTCCTGTTGTCTGCCGTAAACTCGCCGGTTTCATTGGGATTGTCAGCCAGAAAATCGTCCCACAGGTTATGTACCTTCACCTCCCGGCCAACGCCCTTCCTTACCATCTCCTCAAAGCTTACCGCCACGCTCTTTACCGTGTGGATCAATGCGATACGTTTCATGTATCCCTCCTGTCTGCTGCTTTTCTTCCATAAACCCGTTCTGCAGCCGGTCCCAGACATGCCATGGCGCCCCTGGCAGCTTCCTCCATGGACGGAAGCTGGAATATTTCCGTACAGAAATTCCCATCATAACCGCATTCCTTAAAAGTGGTAAGGATTTTCTCAAAATCCAGCCCGCATTGGCCGGGATAGCGGCGGTTGTTGTCAGCCAGGTGTACATGGATGTTGTAGGGACTGTACTTCCTGATGGCTTCATACAGGTCCTTTTCCTCCAGGTTCAGATGGAAAACATCCATCATCAGCCTGAAGTTGGGCCTGTTTACCCGGTCCACCATGTCCGCGGCCTCTGCCAGCGTATTGATGAAATTGGTCTGCATGATGGTCACTGTTTCCAATGCAATCTTCACGTTCTTAGGCGCCCCATAATCTGCCAGCTCCCGGAATGCATGAACTGCCAGTTCCTCGGTCTCCTCACGTGAGAGCTGTCCGCAGTACTGTCCCCGCACCCTGCCGATATTGATATTGGCGCCAAGGTAACTGGCAAAGTCAATGATTTCCTTGCTTCTGCGGATGGCCTCCCTGCGGTTGTCTTCCACCGGACTTGTATAACTCAGCCCCAGCTGCCCGAATATTTCCCCTGTACACACCAGGACAACGTTCAGCCCGTATTTATCAGCTGTCTGCTTCACTTCCTTCCAGTCAAGGGCTCCGGGATTCAGCGTCATAAGCTCCACGCCATCATATCCAAGCCTGGACAGGCCGCCAAAGCTTTGGTCCAGCGTCCCCTGGTAGGCTGTGACGGAATCAGCAATGGCCACGTCCGGGGTGGCTGCCTGATAACATAATTTCATCTTGCTTATCCTCCTTCCATAATGTCCGGCATTTTTTTGCCAATGCCTTTCTGACCTATTTAAAGAGCAAGAAACGTGCCAAACGTCCCTGCCCGTCCATCCATTGATAAAGCGGAATGAATTCCCTGGGAATTGAAATATTCCTATCCAAATACAGCCACAGCCCTTGTTTCATCTGCGATATGTTTCATAAACGTTTCGTTTTGTTTCCCATATATGGCTTTCAAATGTTTCATAATGTTTCACCCCATCCATTTCCCATGAAACTCCATTAAAATGCCATTGTGTCCTGCCGGAAGCGGGCCAATCACGGAATAAAAATACAAAAGCCATGGGCAGGGAACTGACCATCCGTTCCCTGCCCGTGACTTTTATCTTCCATATATGATTATGGCGCCAGCATAAAACCTGCTGCCATGCCAAACCTTACTGAACGCCAATACTCTCCATATATTCTTTTTCATAGGCAGTCACATACTCTGTTGCGGCCGCCATATCCATATAGTTACCGATCAGTTTGTTTTTCTCCAGGTAATCCGTCTTCCAGGCATCTGTCTCAGACACCTTTTTAAGCTGTTCACTCCAGAATGCGGCCGCTGAATCACTCATGTCGGCCGGCGCTGCCACGCCGCGCCATACAGGTACTTCCACATTTTCATAATCACCGATTTCACTGAGGGTCGGGGCATCGGCCAGGTTGCCGGTGTAACGCTCCGTGGACAGGGCCAGGACCGGAATCAACGAACCTGCAGCCACATACTCCGTGGCAGCTGCGGGCTTGGAGATAACAAATTCAATGTGACCTCCCAGGGCTGCCGTAATGGCATCGCCTGTGGAATCGTACGTGATATAGGACATGACATCCTTGCTGATTCCCAGCTCTGCTATCAGGGCGTCATAGGTAGCGATATCATCACCCTTGGAACCGCCGATTACTACCTTTGTACCGCTCTTGGCCGCCTCCACGGCCTGGCTGAAATCCGCATATTTTGTGTGGTCGCCCTTGAAGATAAGCTGTTTATCCACTGCCAGGATGGCCAGGATCCTAAAGTTGGAGGAGCGGTTCTTCGTGTTCTGCACCATGGGCATCAGATCCCCGCTGTTAAAGGTCAAAAGGGTATAATCCGCCTTCTTACCCTTTGTGTTGGCCACTTCATTCCTTCCTATCTCACCGCTTCCGTCTGTCTTGTTCGTAACAATGATGGTCTGTCCATTTACAAGATTTTCCTTGGTCATAATGTCAGATATCATTCTTGTATAGATATCACTGCCGCCGCCCGGGCTGGAGGTGACAATCCAGTTAATGTTATCCTTTGGCTCAAAGGGCCCGCCGCTGCCGCTGCCTTCCCCGCATCCTGTCACAAGCGCCGCTGCCGCCATCAAGGCCGCTGTCAGTAAAATACTCCTTTTTTTCATTTTGTTAACCCTCCTAATATTATTATGATAAAGCCATCAGGCCTTTGCCGATCTGGATTTCTTCCAAACTGCTTTTATGACAGGTGTAAATATAAATGCCATGAAAATAAGCATCAGTACGCATGTAATCGGTCTTGTAAAGAAAATGTCCAGGCTGCCTCCGGAGATAATGAATGCCTTGCGCATATTGGATTCCAGAAGCTTTGCAAGTACAAAGGAAAGCAGCATGGGCGCTGTGGGGAACCCGCTCTTTGTAAGGATATACCCCAGGACTCCGGACAGGAACATCACGATCACTCCGTACATGGAATAGCTTGAGCTGTAGGACCCCACCACGCACACCGTGATGATGATGGGTATCATGAACTTCACCGGTACGGACAGTATCTTTATCAGGAACGGAATCACGGCAATGGATACAATCAGGGTAAAGATATTGGACAGGAACAGGGATGCTATCAGCCCCCACGTGAACTCCGGTTCATTGGTAAACAGCAGCGGCCCTGGATTCAGCCCCCACATCATAAGTCCGCCTAACAATACAGCGCCTGTTCCGCTTCCCGGGATCCCAAGGGCCAGCAATGGCGCAAATGCTCCTGCTGCCGCCGCATTGTTTGCCGCCTCACTGGCAGCAATCCCCTCAATGGCGCCTGTCCCTAACTCCTCCTCGCTCTTAAACTTCTTCTGGGCCGCATACCCCATGAAAGCGCCTGTGGTCGCGCCTGCTCCCGGGAGCACACCCACAAATGTACCCATAAGTCCGGAGCGTATGGACGGGGGCAGTAGCCGTTTAAAATCATGCCTGGTCAGAAGGCTTCCCCGGATTGTCAGTTTTACATCCCTGTCCGTCTTTGTGTCCGCCCCTCTTTCCATTACCAGGTTGATGACCTGGGAAAATCCAACGGTTCCGATAATGAACGGTGTAAACGGAATGCCTCCCAGCAGATACATACTGCCAAAATCATATCTTGGCGAACCGGACAGGGTGTCCATCCCTATGCTTGCCAGCAGGATTCCCAGCATGGTGATGACAACACCTTTTATGGGGTTCTCACCCACCAACCAGCTGATGGAGGTCATGGCAATAAACAGAAGGGCCGTCATTTCCGAAGGACCAAACTTAAGGCCCATATTGGCCAGGGCCGGACCTGTGAACGTCAGGATGATGATACCGATGGTCCCTCCGATAAAAGAAGCCATGTTGGCAGTAAACAGAGCCTGGCCCGGCCGTTTTTTCTTGGCTGCCATGGGATAACCGTCCATGGCCGTACAGATGGCCGGGGAGTCCCCGGGTATGTTCAGCAGGATGGCGCTGAATGCACCGCCGTACATATTGGAATAATAGATTGCCCCCAGCATGATGATTGCGGTGGCGGGGTTGAATTTATAGGTAAGGGGCAGCAGCAGGGCAACGCCTGCAAGGCTTCCGATGCCAGGCATGGCGCCCACTATCAGACCCAGGACAGCGCCCAGCATGGCGGCGCCTATGTTGCTGAACGTAAACAGGGTGGAAAAGCCTCCTAACAGCAATTCTATATTTTCCATTTTTGATTGCTCCTCTCCTATAATATGTAATCCAGCAGACCCATGGGGAAATATACTCCCAGCCACAGGCGGAACACGCCCACGGAAATCGCCACACAGACAGCCAGCACAATCACTGTATCCTTCCAGCTTGCATGTTCAAACACCTTCAGCCATAATACGATGAACAGATAACAGCTTGGAAGAAGGCCGATGATATAACTTCCCACTATAATCGCCGCGCCTCCCGCAATGACTAAAAGTTCATTCCTCTCATATCCGGCAGCTTCCTTATCCTTTAATGACTGAAAAAAAGAAACAATACTGGTCAGGAACATGACGATGGCCATGATGGCCGGGAAAAAGCCCGGCTGCGGACCATCCACATGGCTCCAGAACCCTAGCTGTGTGAAACCAATCACTGCAAATACCACTGCAAATACAGCAAGCACCAGCGGTACAATCTGTTTCGTCCCTATCCTCTTCATATAAACCTCCCTTTTCTATCCATTATCCCCTCAGGTGGTTGGCCATCCTTGCCGCCATTTTCACTGCATTTTCAAATGCAGAGGTTTTTACAATCCCCTTGCCTGCTATGTCATAGGCAGTTCCGTGTGCACAGGTGACAATGGGCGCCGGAAGCCCGCCGGCAATGGTGATTCCCTGGTCAAACCCCTTAAGCTTCAGCGCAATCTGCCCCTGGTCATGGTACATGGTCACCACGCCGTCAAAATCCCCGTTAAATGCTTTGATAAACAATATATCAGAAGGGAACGGGCCATTGGCATCAATCCCCATTTCCCTGGCCTTTTCAATAACAGGCCCGATAACATCAATCTCCTCCCGTCCGCATTTGCCGCCCTCGCCGCAATGTGGATTGAGGGCTGCCAGGGCAAGCCTTGGCTTTTCAATTCCTGAATTCTTCAGGGACACATTGGCAAGGCGCACAGCCCTCATGATGGTTTCTTCCGTCAGGTTCCGGCTCACCTGGCTGATAGGGATATGGCTGGTTGTCCGTGTGGTCCACAGATCCCCCAGAACATTGATTTCCCCAAAAGGCTCTGTATGGTTAAACAGGTGGGCCATGTAATGATGTTCACTTTCAAAGGGGCATCCGGCCTTAATCATGGCCTGTTTGTTTAACGGCGCAAAGCAGAATCCGTCAATCTTCTCTTCCAGGTAAAGCCCGATGGCAGTCCTCAGCATGTCCAGGCAGGCCTGTCCGCTTTTTATATGTATCTGCCCATAGGGCACTTCCTGAGGGTCCAGATCCTTTTGGTCCAGCACGGGGATGCCCTGATTCCAGTCCGCGTCCTCCACCTTCCCAATCACCTGCATGGGGATTTCCAGCCCGCAGACATCAGCGCCCCGCTCAAATATCCTTACATCCCCAATCACCACCGGACGGCAGTATTCCTCATAAAACCCGGATGCTGCAAGCTTTGCTATGATTTCAGCACCCACCCCGGCTCCATCTCCCAGGAGTATTCCTAATATTGGTTTTCTGTTCATATAATCATCCTTCCTTTTGATTTTACTTTTGCTTTCATGTCAATATTATTGAGCAAATACCGTGCCAACTTTTTCAAAAGGAATGATATCTTACATCCAACCTGTTTTTTCCCTTAACTGCGTTGTGTATTCTGTATATTTTCATGGATTGAAACCTGAATCCATAAGTTATTTTTTTGTTTCAGCGTTTCATCCCATACTTTTGTTTCTAAAATGTTTCATTCTGTTTATTTGTTACGTTTTGTTTCATCCAGCAGATTATACTTTTTCATTTTCCTCCACAAAGTACTTTTATCAATCTCCAGATAGGCCGCTGTCCTGGCACGGTTATAGCCAAACCGCTCCAGCGCCTCAACCAGTGCCTGGCGCTCAGCACCCGCAAGGCCAGTGTCCTTATGCATCATGCCTGCCGCGTCCTCTTTTACGGGTATGCCGGGAAGCGCCTGTCTTACCTCCCCATCCCCTGCCACAGGCCGCTCACAGAGAATGCAGATGCGCTCGCAGAAATTGCGTATCTCACGCACATTTCCCGGCCAGTCATGACGCTTGAGCAGTTCCATGCCCTCTTCCGATATCTTCTCCAGCACGCATCCGGTCCGCTCATGCTCAAATCCCGTCATCTTCCTGACCAGATAAGGTATGTCCTGTCTCCTCTCCCTAAGAGGCGGTATATGAAGCTCCAGCACATCCAGACGGTACAAAAGGTCCCTGCGGAAATTCCCCTGTTCCACCTCCTGTCTTAGATTCCTGTTGGTGGCGCAGATGACCCTTACATCAATGGGGATCACCGTGTCATTTCCCAGACGGACGATTTCCCTTTCCTGAAGCACCCGTAAGAGGCGGCTCTGAAGCTTTGGGGAAATGTCACCGATTTCATCCAGGAAAATAGTCCCCCTGTGGGCAATCTCGAAAAACCCCATCTTCCCGCCCCTGGCTGCCCCTGTAAACGCACCTTCCACATAGCCGAACAGCTCGCTCTCCAGCAGATTCTCAGGAAGGGCCGCACAGTTAATGGCTACAAAAGGGTACTTGCGCCTGGGGCTGGAGTTGTGGATGCTCTGTGCAAACAGCTCCTTGCCGGTGCCTGTCTCCCCGTGGATCAGTATATTGGAATCAGCATAGCTGTATTTTTCAGCTGTTTGAATCAGTTTTTCCATCACAGGGCTTTTATATAAGATATGTGTAAAATCATACTTAGCCGTAAATCCTGTGGAGTATATCCGTTTCCGCAGTTTCCCCTCCTCCGCCTGAATCTGTTCCGTCCCCTGGAAGGTGATGACCGCCCCAAAGTCCTGGGACTCGCCTGAAACGGGAACACAGTTCACCATAACCGGGCGGCCTGAACAGTCACAGACTTCCGAGAGTATCTTTTTCTTCTGATGGATGACCTCCTCAATCCTGATGCCGGGAAATACCTCCCTTATATCAGCTCCTGTCAGCGGCTCCTTGCGTTCTTTCATGTAGGAATAGCAGCAGCTGTTGGCAAGGGTGATCATCCCCTTCCTGTTTACCGAGATGATTCCCTGAAAGGAATAGTTCATGATACTGGCTATCTCATCCCGTTTCTCCCGCTCATACACCGTAACCGCAGCCAATGCCAGGGCTTCCGTGATGGCCTGGTTCACCGCCTCCCGGCCGGAACGTATCATGACGGCCGGGACATCGCACTGCTTTGCAAGCTCCACCGTGGAATATCCCCCTACAATGACCTGGTTTCCGTCCTCCTTTGCCCGCAGGACAGCGGTCTTAAGCATTGTCTCATCGTCTTCCGCATAGCAGCTGACCCTCAGGCCCGGGTATACCTGGTTCACCTGCTCTGCCCCATAGACCATGTTAAAGGCGCCCACCACCGCAATCCTCTTTACATCCCACTGATTCAGGCACGTCTTAACCGCGGCCAGCACATCATAGCCAGTGGTTTTAAGTTCCACACACGGGATTTTCCTCCGTTTCAGGGTATGGGCCGTGAATCCCCTGGCAATGATCACATCCCCATCTACATGCTCCAGCTTATTATTGTAATAATCCTGCACCACCTGGTATTGAATGTCCTTTGATTCCGGTCGTTCGCTTATAACCCGCTGTATGACCGGCAGTATATTGGGATATGGCGCAAAAAATACAAGTTTTACCATAACACTCCTCCTGGCATTTTCATTTATTCTATCTTATTGATTGCATTAATGGAATTAAAAAGTTGCATATATTGTAAAAATGCAATCATTCCAAATCGCCATGTTTGCATCATCTCTTTTAACAGGCGGATTTTTTTATGCATACCTGCTGATTTTCCCTATTCATTTTCATGTAATTATCACAAAAAACCGGATTGGTTTTTTCCATCCGGCGATTTGGCATGGGGCTTGCTTTTATAATCTGGCAGAAAACATTGCAATGGTTCGAGAAAAAAATAAAGGAGATTCGATTATGAGATTACTGGCAACTATGAAACGTTTTCCCGCAGGTGTTATGGTAATCCCCCTGCTGCTTGGATGTACCATGAATACATGTTTCCCGGATGCCCTTGCCATTGGAGGCTTTACCACAGGCCTGTTTAAGAACGGCGTGCCCACTTTAATCGGCCTGTTCCTGTTCTGCAGCGGCGCTACCATTGACGTGAAGATGGCCGGGGCCACTGTATGGAAGGGTGTTGTTCTCACCGCGCTTAAATTTTTCATCGGCTTTGGTTTGGGGATTTTATTAAATGCCCTGTTTGGGGAAGCTGGTTTCCTCGGCCTGGCGCCTCTGGCTGTCATCGGTGCCGTAACCAACTCCAACGGCGTCATCTATGCAACCCTGGCCGGGGAATACGGCGATGAGACCGATGTAGGGGCCACCTCCATCCTGGCACTTAATGACGGGCCCTTCTTTACCATGATTGCACTGGGCGCCGCCGGAATGGGGAATTTCCCGGTCACGGACATCATTGCAAGCATCATCCCCATGATAATTGGATTCATCATAGGCAACCTGGACCATGAATGGAGAAAGATACTGGCTACAGGTATGATCCTCCTTCCTCCCTTTAACGGTTTTGCCCTTGGGGCAGGCATGAATTTCGGCAACATCTTAAGCGCAGGCATCTCCGGCATCGTGCTGGGCCTGTTAACAGTCCTGGCCACCGGCCTGCTTTCCTTTTTCCTCTACAGCGCCCTGCGCAGGAAGGCAGACCCCATGGGCGCGGCCATCGGGACCACGGCCGGCGTAGCCACCACCACCCCCACGGCCGTGGCAATGGCAGACCCCTCCTTCCAGTCCCAGGTAGAGACAGCCACTGCCCAGACAGCCGCTGCCGTGGTCATCACAGCCGTGCTCTGCCCGCTCATGGTATCCTGGCTGGCCAAGGTGTCAAAAAAATGGAATGAATCCCATGGAATCACAGAGACGGTCCCTGCCATGGAATCAGGGGACATGCCGGCAGAAGCAGGCCCTCTGACAGCGGAAGCAGGCCCCAATGTTTCCCGGCAGCCTTAACGCGCGCTTGGGATAATGACAGACGGAGGTAATGAAAACAAATGGAACGCATTATATTAAAAGCTGATTTAATCCTGCATGGAAGGGAACTGGCTCCCATGGAGAAAGGAGCAATTGTGATTGAAAATGGCCGCATCCTGGATATACTGCCTCAGCATGCCCTGGCGGACTTCCCCATTGCGGATGCCTGTGAACTGTCCTTCCCCGGCCAGACCCTGATGCCGGGCATGATAGAATGCCACAACCATCTCTGTATTGACGCCACATTGCCGGAACACCTGGAACTGCTGGCATGGAGCAATGAATGCCAGCTCACCATCCTGGCCCTCAAAGGGCTTGAGGAGGACCTGCTAAGCGGCGTCACCACAGCCAGGTGCATGGGCGATAAATATTACATTGATACAACCATGAAAAAGCTGATTGAGGACGGCAAGGCCACAGGCCCCAGGCTTCTGGCCGCAGGCACGGGCATGAAGGGAAGCCATGGCGCGGGATACATCGGAAGCCCTCATTGCGGAACAGAGGAAATCAGGAACACCTGCCGGCAGAACCTGAAAAGGGGCGTCGACCTCCTGAAACTTTTTGTAACCCCCGGAGTCCCTGACCCCGCCTCATCCTTTGTCCCCAGTTTCTTAAGCCTGGAGGAAATATCCATGGCAGTCAGCGAGGGGGCGCGGCTGGGAGTCCCTGTGGCCGCACACTGTATTGGCGGACAGGGTCTTAAAGACTGTATTGACGGAGGGGTAAAGGTGATTGAGCATATGTATATGGCCACGGAACAGGACGTGGAATGGCTGGCTGCTTCTGACTGTGTGGTGGATCTGACCTCCGGCATTTTCCTGGATTCCAGCCGCGAGGCATTCCTGTCCCCTGGCAATGCAGAAAAAATCCGGCGCAACCGCCCACGCGTACGGGAAAATGCTGCCCGCATCATCCGTGCCGGCCTCCCCTTTGTCCTTGGCACGGATGCCTACCATGGGTATCTTTACCGGGAAGTGGGATACGCAGTGGAACTGGGCGCTGATACGGTGACAGCCCTGCAGGGAGTCACTTCCCATGCCGCTGATGTCTGCGGGCTGGGCCATAGGCTTGGGCACCTGTCCTCTGGCATGGATGCGGATATCATCGCTGTAAACGGCAATCCTTTGGAGAACGTCTCCTGCCTGTCACAGGTTGGGTTTGTGATGAAGGAGGGGGTTGTCTTTAAGCAGATGTGATTGGGTACCGCTGTACCATAATGCAAAAAAAGGCTATAAGTACCATCATCCGGTGACTTATAGCCTTTTTCCTTACAAACACATCCCCGTCAAACCAACACCAGGCTTTACCGAAGTCCCATCCCGGCCTTCAGCATACGGAACATCCGGTCAGCAGCGCCCGCATACAGCTCTTCGGACCGCTCAAGGGCTTCTTCCAGTTCCATGGCGCCGTTGATGGTGGTCATGATACTGTCCACGCCGTAATCAAAGATGTTCTCTGCCTTCATGCCCATGCCGCCCACAATTGCCACCACGGGTATCCCGCGTTCCTTACACCGCTGTCCGATTCCGCTGGGCACCTTTCCAAAGGCGGACTGCCAGTCCATCCTGCCTTCCCCGGTCACCACCAGGTCCACGCCCTCTAACAGTTCATTAAAATGCACCAGGTCCAGCACGGTATCAATACCGGACTTCAGGGTGGCTTTCAGGAACACGCAGAAGGCTGCCCCCAATCCACCGGCAGCGCCTGAACCAGGAATCTTATCCACATCCACGCCCAGCTTTTCCTTAATCAAAGCAGCATACCGGATCATGCCGCCTTCCAGGATATCCAGGATTTCGGGCGTGCCTCCTTTCTGCCTGCCAAAGGTATAGGTGGCCCCGTCCGGTCCGGTAAGGGGATTCGTCACATCACACATAACCGTGAACCTGGCCTGGGACACGGCCGGATGGAGGCCGCCCACATCGATATCCGCCACCTTTGTCAGGTCTTCGCCCTTACCCTCCAACTCATGGCCCTGGGCATCCAGGAACCGCACCCCAAGGGCGCGCATGGCCCCCATGCCGCCGTCATTGGTGGCGCTTCCCCCAATGGCAATGGATATCTTCCTGTATCCCCTGTCCAGGGCGTCCTTAATCAGTTCCCCTGTGCCGTAGGTAGATGTGTTAAGGGGATTGCGTTTTTCTGCCGGAACCATGGGAAGGCCTGAGGCCGCAGCCATCTCGATAATGGCGCTGTCTCCCTCGAATTCCCCGTAAAAGGACCCGCATTCCTCCATCAGGGGTCCGTGGACCATAAGCCTGCGGTATGTCCCGTTCAGGGCCGATATGACCGCGTCAATGGTTCCCTCTCCCCCGTCAGCCACCGGTACCCCCGCTGTCTCACAGCCAGGAAAGATACGTCCGGCGGATTCCTCCAGCAGGGCCGTGATGCGTTCCGATGATAAGGTTCCCTTAAATGAATCAGATGCAAATAAAAATTTCATGTCACGCCTCCTAAATAGTAGTAGGTTAAACCGTTTCCTTATCTACTATTTTAGCTGCCGCGGCCCCCGGCGTCAATGTTCCACAGAACAATCATTCTGCATTATTTATATTCTATAGCACTTCTTCTATCCCGTCCTTCACATCCCGGAAAAACAGCATTGCCATATAAAATACAGTTGACTGGCTCACAAGCCGCACATCATACCCGGTCAGCTCCTCCAGCCGCTTCAGCCTGTAGGTCAGCGTGTTCTTGTGTATATGGAGTATTTCCGACGCTGCCTTAAGGGAACCTTCCGACTGGAAATACGCTTCCAGAAGCCCCATCCACTGGCACAGCTCCTCATAACCGCATTTTTTGAATAACTTCCGTATATACTCAGCCTTCACGCCGTCCCCCAGGTCCTGTGTAAACAGTTCCAGGGTAACGCTGTCATATGCAAGGATGTCCTTTTTGGCCAGGCCCGCGGAGCGCCACGCCTGATTGGCCTGGCCATAGGCTGCGTGGATGTCCTCCGCCCTTCCGTCAATCCCCACCACCATGCGGATATTAAACTTCTTAAGGACTGCCGTGCGGATACGCCCGGCCAGCTGTTCCATCTGGCGGTCCGGGCATTTCTTCACCAGGATGATCTGCCTGCCGCCGCTTCTGAGCACAAGGCTGCCCCTGCCCGCAAGGGAGGCGGCCTCACGCTCCACCTGCTCCAGCAGTTTCTGCCCTGAGGCAGTGGATGCATATTCCTCCAGCTCCCTGGCGCTGGCAACCATGATGCGCCTGGGCACTGCAATGTCAATGCCAAGGGCAAACCCCCGCTCCTCCAAAATCCCTGGCTGCATCAGTCCGTTTCCAATCACCCAGTCTTCCAGGAACCGGTTTAAGACCCGCTGCCCCATACGGCGCTCATCCTGTTCTGCATTTTCCCGTATCAGGATTTCCACCATCTTCTTCACAACCTGGCCATAACCCACCACCTCGCCGTAAAGGCCTGTGATCCCGATGACGCCCACAATGCTCCCGCCATGGGTAATGGGCAGGTTCAGGCCCGGCCGGGACGTGGGCGTGGCGTGCCCAACCTCCACATACAGTTCCGGCAGATGTTCCTCAATCAATTTCCTGGCGCCTTCATGGAGGCTGCCGATCCTGGTCTCATCCGTGCTGGCAATCACATATCCCCTGCGGTCCATCATGTTGATGTTCTGTCCCACCACGGCCCCTACTTCCTCCACAATGGACTGGGCCCCCTGTCTTGAGAGTTTAAGCCCGCTCTCCATTTCCAATTCATATTGTTCCATACGCCTGCCCCCGGACATGGGGGAATCCGTTTCTCCCGCCATATCCCATA